>Ga0193953_1000716_pt1 | contig 16848 bp, 13 predicted proteins | sample BB_4_MG_FD_140325 | JGI IMG/M metagenome (GOLD analysis project Ga0193953, IMG submission 140325) | Microbial mat bacterial communities from the Broadkill River, Lewes, Delaware, United States - BB_4_MG | ecosystem: Environmental > Aquatic > Freshwater > River > Microbial mats | place: USA... | reverse complement strand
TGAACAGAAGCGCCATGACCCTATCCGGAGGAGAGAGTCAGCGTATTCGCCTGGCTACTCAGATAGGATCCCAATTGGTGAATGTACTATACATCCTGGATGAGCCAAGTATCGGTTTACACCAACGCGATAATCACCGCCTGATTCACTCATTAAGTCAATTACGCGATACCGGCAATTCAGTTTTGGTGGTTGAACATGATCATGATATGATGATGGCAGCCGATTATGTGATAGACATGGGACCGCACGCGGGGCGTCATGGCGGAGAAGTTGTGGCACATGGAACACCCCTTGAGATATTGCAAAGCCATTCGCTAACGGCCGATTATATGACACGCCGAAAGGTCATTGCTGTTCCTGAAAAACGGCGAAAAGGCAATGGTAAAAATATCCTCATCAAAGGTGCCCGGGGCAATAACCTGAAGAACATTGATGTGCGTTTTCCCCTAGGTAAATTTATCTGTGTAACCGGTGTTTCAGGTAGTGGTAAATCAACGCTGGTGAATGATACCCTATACCCTATATTGAACCAAAACATCTACAATGCGGTCAAAGATCCACTCCCTTATAAATCCGTAAAAGGGCTGGAACACATTGACAAGGTAGTGGATGTGGATCAAGCACCATTGGGGCGCACCCCCCGCTCCAACCCGGCCACCTATACCAAATTAATGGATGAGATCCGGAAATTATATGCTGATCTGCCAGAGTCCAAAATCCGTGCTTATAAACCCGGACGTTTTTCATTTAATGTGGCAGGTGGTCGTTGTGAGACCTGCAAAGGTGGCGGCGTTCAGGTCATTGAAATGAACTTCCTGCCAGACGTGATGGTAGAGTGTCCTGATTGTAATGGGAAACGTTATAATCGCGAAACCTTGGAGGTTCGATTTAAAGGAAAATCCATCAGTGATGTCTTGAACATGACCATCAATCAAGCTGTGGAATTTTTCGAACACATTCCTAAACTCCTCAAAACACTGAAAACACTTCAGGATGTCGGATTAGGTTACGTGACACTGGGACAACCCTCCACGACTTTATCGGGTGGGGAAAGTCAACGTGTGAAACTGGCCACAGAATTGGCCAAGCGTGACACCGGCCAGACCATATACATTTTGGATGAGCCTACTACCGGCTTGCATTTTGAAGATATCCGGGTACTACTGGAAGTACTCAATCGCCTGGTTGACAAAGGAAATACCGTTTTAGTTATTGAGCACAATATGGATGTAATCAAAGTAGCTGACCATATTATTGACATCGGTAAGGATGGTGGTCGCTTTGGTGGGGAACTGCTTTGCGAAGGCACTCCCGAGCAAGTAGCCAGGCATCCGGAAAGTTATACCGCTAAGTTTTTAAAAGAAGAATTGGAGAAGTAATTTTTCAAAAAACAGACAATTCTACAGGTCCAAATACTTCATGCTTTTGGACCTTTTCTTTTACTTGGGCTTCAAGTCAACATGTATTTTTACTGTTAAAATGATATTTTCAGGAGCCATGGTTTTACCAATACTATCAAAGAATTCTTCCACACGATCCACCTTCACTTCTCCCTCAAAATACGCCTCATGACGCACCACTTCGAAATTAATTTTGCGCTTTACATTCTTTATCGTTAGTATGCCAGTCACCACAACAGGGCTCTCATTTATATTCGTACTTTCCTGAATATCCAATAGAGCCTGAGGATATTTATCGACATGAAAATAGTGATCTGATTTTAAATGATCATCTAACAATTTCCCAATATCCTGATTCTTAAAATCCTCACTTTTAAGTGTAGTCATATCAATGGTACATCTGCCTTTAACGAGGTAATCGTTTTTTAGCTCAATGTATCCGTTTGCAAACTCAATTAATCCAAAATGATTTCCAGCCGACCAAACAACCTTGGACTTCTCCGGGTTTAACACATAATGTTCAATTTTAGTAGAGGCTGATAAAAAAAGAAGACTGATAAGGACTAATACTTTCATACCCGTTGTTTTTGAAAATGAATGACAACTTGCCAATGACTAAAAATAAAGTTACGTGATTTCTTAATTAAAAGCACGAAAAATGTATCTTGATCCTTATAATTTTAATCTAGATAGTATTTTGACCTAATATTGTTTAAGCTCCATAAATATGACACGAACCATTCACATAAAATGTACAAATAATAATAGCAGTAAATGTTATCCATTGGGCACAACTCTACTGGAAGTTGCTCAAGACCTCCAGGTAAAACTACCAAATCGCATACTGGGGGCTTTGGTTAACAACAAGCTGACTGAACTTACTTACGAAATATATCACCCCAAAACCATTGAATTTATTGATTACACCCATCCGGATGGCATGCGCATGTACATTCGTAGTCTTTCCTTTTTGCTTTATAAAGCAGTAGATGATCTGTATCCAGGTGCCAAACTAAGAATAGAACACTCTGTATCCAAAGGTATTTATTGTGAAGTGCACCATACAAAGTCTGAGCTAACCATTCAGGATGTTTTAGAGATTGGCCAACACATGCGGGATATCATCAATCAAGATCTGCCCTTCGTTCGGCGTGAGGAAGAAACAAATGACGTGGTTCAGCTTTTTGAAGCACAAAATCAGCCGGATAAGACATCCCTTTTGAAACATCGCGGACAACTCTATACCCCCTATTACAAACTGGATGGTCATGTGGGTATCCATTATGGCTACCTGGTGCCTTCAACGGGTTATCTGCAGGTGTTCGACTTGAATAAATACTATAACGGTTTGCTCCTGCAAATTCCTAAACGCTGGCAACCATCCGAACTGGCCGAGCTGGTTATTCAAAATAAAATGTTCGATATTTTTCAGGAATACACGCAATGGAACCGGGTATTACAGGTTAGTAACCTGGGAGATCTTAACCATGCTGCAGAAAGTGGAAAAGCCCAAACACTCATAAAGGTATCTGAAGCATTACATGAGAAAAAGATCGGCCAAATTGCTGACATGATTAACGAGCGGAAAAAAAACCTGAAGCTGGTATTGATCAGTGGTCCTTCGTCGAGTGGAAAAACAACCTTCGGTCACCGATTAGCCATTCAATTTATGGTAGCCGGGATGAAGCCACTTAACCTTTCGCTTGATAACTATTTTGTGAATCGGGAAGATACTCCTTTGGATGAAAATGGTGAATATGATTTCGAAGCATTGGATGCTTTAGACATTGAATTGTTCAACCAAAATATGCTCGACCTGTTCGCCGGGAAAGAGGTCGAAATCCCTAAATTTTCTTTCGAAACAGGGAAACGCTACTTCGATGGGGAAACACTTAAAATGGAAGAAGATAACATTCTGATTGTGGAAGGCATCCACGGTTTGAACCCTCAGTTAACTCACCTCATTCCCAATGAGTCTAAGTTCAAAATCTATGTCTCTGCATTAACCTCCATTAACCTGGATGATCACAACCGCATCCTGACGACTGATAACCGACTCATCCGACGCATCGTGCGCGATTACAAGTACCGTAACTATTCAGCTCAGGATACCTTATCCCGCTGGCAAAGCGTTCGGAGAGGTGAAGAAAAACACATTTTCCCCTTTCAGGAAGAGGCAGATGTCATGTTTAATACCGCTTTGCTGTACGAATTATCCGTACTAAAACCGCTGGCTGAGCCCATTCTGTTAGAAGTACAGCCCAATCAGCCGGAATATGCTGAAGCCAAACGTTTACTGAATTTCTTTAGTTATTTCAAACCCATTCATCCCATTGAAATACCCCCCACCTCTATTGTTCGTGAATTTTTGGGAGGAAGTAGCTTCAGCTATTAAAGATTTACCACCCAGGGAATGGCTATTATTTAAACCCAGGCATCGCCACGATGCCTGGGTTTTTTTGTATATCACAAATACCTCCATTATCATCCAAGATGAGATTATTAATGAAAGGGTATCTCTACCTCGTTGAAGGGCGTCGCCATAACTTTCAACAGTACCTCTACCTCTTTGGAAAGCATCGCTACAACTTGTAACAGCATCGCTACTTCCTTTGGCGATGTCTCTATAATTTGTAACAATATCTCCACTTGCCTGGAAGGCGTCTCTACAGCTTGCAACAGTATCTTTAAATCGTAGGGAGATGTCTTTATAGCTTGCAACAATACCTCTATGTCTTAGGGAGGATTCTCTGCAATTTAAAACACTGTCGATTATCCCCAGGGACGTTTAAACAAACATAAGGAAGCTCTGATGTAGATAAATGAATTAATTACTGAAAAATATCACTAAAACCACTATTTTTATCCTGTAAACCGTTTGGGAGTGGGAAAGATTAAATACAAGTATAGAAAAGCGCATTTTGAAGCTTATTTTTGGATAATCGCTATCCTGTTTCTTGCATTCACAAACCCGGAAGGCGAATCACATTTTACCCTGTGCCTGTTCAAAAACCTGGGATTACCTTTTTGTCCGGGCTGCGGACTAGGGCATTCCATTGCCTACCTGTTCAAAGGAGAATGGATCGCTTCCTGGCAGGCACATCCCTTGGGGAGCATGGCCATTGTCATACTGATTATAAGAGCCTATACCATACTTAAACCAGATATACGTTTTAATTTAAACAGAGAAAATTATGAACAAAATTTTGACTCTACTACCCGAAGCTGAAGGCGAAGAAGTGATCTTCCTGGAATCATTACTGAAAGACAAAACAGAAGAGCAAATGAACAACTTTGCTGTAATTTATCGTGGTCGTCGTAAAGATTCACAAACCATTCTCTTAACGTGCTTAATCGGATTATTCTTTGTTGCAGGGATTCACCGCTTCATGCTGAATCAAATTGGCATGGGTTTATTGTATCTTTTCACCGGTGGCTTGTGTGTGATTGGAACCATAGTGGATCTCGTCAATCACAAAAACCTGACTTTTGAATACAACCAGAAGGTAGCACGGGAAATCATTCCATTGATATAAGAAACCAATATCACAAAAAAAGGAGCCTGAAAGCTCCTTTTTTGTTTTCTATAGGTTTTACTAAATATGAATCACCTCATCATAAGCTGCAGCTGCTGCTTCCATAATTGCCTCTGACATGGTTGGGTGCGGATGAACCGCTTTAATCAACTCATGACCGGTTGTCTCCAGCTTACGGGCAGTCACCAATTCCGCTATCATTTCAGTGACATTGGCACCTATCAGGTGAGCGCCTAGTAACTCGCCATATTTTGCATCAAAAATCAGTTTCACAAATCCTTCTTTGTGTCCCGCTGCACTGGCTTTACCCGATGCTGAAAATGGGAATTTACCAATCTTCAACTCATGACCAGCTTCTTTGGCAGCCTTCTCGGTCATACCCACTGAAGCAACTTCTGGTGAAGTATAGGTACATCCCGGTATATTTCCATAATCCAATGGTTCTGGTGTCTGACCCGCAATTTTTTCTACACAAATAATACCCTCAGCAGAAGCTACATGAGCCAAAGCCTGTCCGGGAACAATATCTCCAATAGCATAAACGCCATCAACCGAAGTCTTGTAAAACTCATCAACTTTCACACGCCCGTTTTCAACCTGTACGCCCACTTCTTCAAGACCCAGATTTTCAAGGTTAGGCGTAATACCTACAGCTGAAAGCACGATATCCGCTTCGTACTCTTCTTCCCCTTTCTTGGTCTTAATCCAGGCCTTCACTTTTTCACCGGATGTATCCACTTTAGTCACTTCGGCACCGGTCATGACTTTAATACCCGACTTTTTAAAGGAACGTCCCAACTGCTTGGAAACCTCCTCATCTTCCACCGGTACAACAGTCGGTAAAAACTCCACCAAGGTCACTTTAGTACCAATGGCATTGTAAAAATAAGCGAACTCACTACCAATAGCACCTGAACCCACCACAATCATTGATTCCGGTTTTTTATCCAATGTCAGCGCCTTACGATAACCAATGACTTTTTCACCATCCTGTGGCAAGCTTGGCAACTGACGACTACGCGCGCCTGTCGCTAACAATATATGGTTGGCTTTTACTTCTTGTTTATCGCCATTCTCAGCAGTTACCTCAACCGTTTTATTGTCAAGCAACTTACCAGAGCCTTTAATGACTTCAATTTTATTCTTTTTAAATAAAAACTGAATACCCTTACTCATCCCATCGGCCACTCCCCGACTCCGCTTGACCATCGCCTCAAAATCAGCTGTGGCTTCCCCTTCAATGGTTACACCATAATCGGCAGCATGTTTAAGATATTCAAATACACTGGCACTCTTCAATAAAGATTTGGTAGGGATACAGCCCCAATTCAGACAAATACCACCCAACTCAGAGCGTTCAACAACAGCTACTTTTAAACCTAACTGAGAGGCTCTGATGGCGGCTACGTAACCACCGGGTCCACTACCGATAACAACTAAATCGTAACTCATTTTAGTATGATTTTTGCTAATTATTTAGACAGAATTAAAATAACAAATGTATAAAAATTTTGATGCCTTAAAATGAGCATCAGTTTCTTAAACAAAGAAAGTCACCAAGAGTTTGAAATAAAACGACAAATATCAAGAACTGATATGACAAAGGGGGCCTAAAGCCCCCTTTTATACATTTTTACAACAGCTATTAGTTCAGTAATTCCGCCACTTTAGTGCGCAATTCGTCCCCTCTCAAATTTTTAGCAACAATCTTCCCTTCTTTATCCAACAACACCGTATGCGGAATGGATGAAACACCGTACAGTTGAGCAACTTCATTCTTCCATCCTTTTAAATCAGATACCTGATTCCAGGTTAACTGATCATCCTCAATAGCCTTTAACCAAGCCTCTTTTTTCTGATCCAGCGATACGCCAAGAATTTCAAATCCCTTGTCATTAAACTCATTGTAGAGTTCTACTACGTGCGGGTTCTCTCTACGACAAGGACCACACCAACTGGCCCAGAAGTCAATCAATACGTACTTCCCTTTATAAGCAGACAAAGACAATGGCTGACCATCTACATCATTCATGGTGAAGTCAGGAGCTACTTTACCAACAGCTACCTTCTCAAGCTTATTGATTCGCTCCACTAAAGCCATGTAATAAGGTGAAGGTGCAAGTGTTGAATCTAACATGGCTAAACCTTCCTGCATTTCAGCCAAAGTTTTATAACCATACATATTTCTTACTAAAAAAGCCGAAACAGGCGATGTCGCATTCGCTTTAACGAATTCCTTTTGCAGCTCTTCCACTTTTTTCTCCCCCTCTTCGTATTCCTGAATGATGGCATTTTGCTTGGCTGTATCACCAGCTTGCTTGGCTGCATTATACTCATTTCGTAACTCATTACTACGTTTTTGGTTAGCATCCTGTGCTTCAGAAATTGTTTCATAAGCGGCAAACAAAGCCCCACCAGTCACAGTTGCATCTGCAATACTATCCAAATGTCCATTAATGGTATATGCTACGTTCTCACCGAAGAAGCTTAACCTGCTACGGCTTTTTTCGATACCTACAATCACCAAAACGGGCTGCTCCAACTGAGTTGTATAATTGACCACACCTTCCGTCACCTGCAGGGTATCCAGTGTATTTACGCCATCTATACCATAAATACTTACTGTAACAGGCTTTTCAGTGGTTCCTTCTAATTTTCCTTTTAAGGTAAATTCGGTTGGTTTCAGTTGGCAACTCACCACAACCATTGCCACGGCAAATGCTAATACTAAGATTTTCTTCATTATATATAGATATTAGAAATTAATCGATGGTATTATTTGTTATAAAAGAACTTCTTCTAATTTTTTATGAATTTCGTGACCACGGATGTTTTTAGCAATGATAATTCCATCTTTATCCAGCAATAAGGTATGCGGAATTCCCATCACACCATATACTTCGCCGGATATCTTTTTACTATCGTGCAATTGTGTCCAAATCATCTCATCCTCTTCAACAGCTTTTCGCCATGCATTTTCATCACGATCGACAGATACACTCAATACATCAAAGCCTTGCTTGTGAAATTTATTGTACGCTGCTTTTACATTTGGATTTTCCTGGCGACACGGTCCACACCAACTCGCCCAAAAATCGATTAGCAGATAATTTCCGCGTAGTGATTTCAAAGATACTTCCTGCCCATCAATGGATGTTAAGGTAAAATCTGGTGCCTCTTTTCCTATCTGTACTTTTTCCAGAATCACCAATCGATCATGAATTTCAGTATAGGCAGGAAGCACTGTTAAAGCGGTATCCAACTTGTTAAACTGCTCTTCTAACTCAGCGTACTCCGACATGAAAAAATTCTGTTTCACCAAATCCACAGCCACTGGGGAAGTACTATTTGCACTGATGAATTGACCTGTTTTTTCGTTCTTCTCTTTGGTCAAGGTATTGTATACTTCCATCAATTGGTCGATAGCCTCCTGATCTTTGGACTGGGAGGCGGAGCGGTAATCCTCATACAATTTTTCTTCGCGTACTTTAAACTCTTCCATTGAATGCTCATAGCTTTTCCATAAATCCTGAGTAGCCGATCCTATTATCTCAGCGTTAGCCAGAGAATCAATATGGCCATTGATTTGAATTTGGGAATTTTCACCATAGAATCGCAAAGCAGGTCTTTTCCCTTCCACTGCAATGGATAAAAATTGTGGATAATCTACCTTACCAGTAAATTCATAGACTCCATTCACTAGTTGAGCAGTATCCAATCCAACGAAATTACGATTTTCTATTTTACCAAGTACGAATACTTGATCTACTGCATCTTCAATTTTTAGGGTGACTTTAAATTGTTCCTCTTTTGTTTGACAAGCAACTGCCAACAAGGCCAATGCTCCAATAAACAATTTTCTCATTTGTAGTTAATTAAGGATTATAAAATTCTCCTAAAACTAAAATAATAATACCACATATAAAAGAACAATTCTACATATGTACATAAAAAAAGCATGGATGTGTCCACCCATGCTTTCTATAACTTATTCTGATGAAACTAGTTCAACAACTCAGCTAACTTTTCTTCCAATGCTGCACCACGAAGGTTTTTAGCAATGATTTTTCCCTCTTTATCCAATAAAAGAGTGGTTGGAATACTTTGAATCGCATACATTTTTGCCACATCACCTGCCGCATCACGAACCTGCGCCCACACTAAACCATCTTCTTTAACTGCATTTTCCCATTTAGCTGCATCCTGGTCAACAGAAACACTAAACACCTCAAATCCTTTTGACTTATAGGTATTATACGCTTTTACAACATTCGGATTTTCCTGACGACAAGGCTGACACCAACTGGCCCAAAAATCTACCAATACATACTTTCCACGAAATGAACTTAAAGCCACAGCTTCACCATCTTTTGTGTTCAATGAAAACTCTGGTGCAACAGCTCCTTCTTTAGTAGCTTCCTGCGCTTTTGCATGTGCCTCTAAAGGCTCCAATACTTTTTTCAACTCCTGTACATAAGTATGATCTCCAATATTAGCTTCAAACTTGGCAATTAACGCTTTTAATTCCTCCAATTCCATTGAAGATGCCATGTTCAGGGCTAAAAATGCACCCAATTCATTATCCGAATTATTCTTTACAAAGGTTTCAAAGTAGGCTTTCTGATCTTCCATAATGGAATTCATCTCCTCACCCAGCACTTTCATCTTCTCCTGATCCTGAGACATCTGAGCCTGCATAAATTCATTCCGAATCGCTTTTGAACGCTCCATTCCCGGCATCTCGTCATTGAATTTTTTTAACAATTCATTCATGGGAGAACCTGTGATAACTGCATTTTGTAAATCATCTTGCTTGGCATTAATGGTGATGTTTGCATTCTCCAGGAAAAACGCAATCGGCACCTGACCGTCAGCATAATAAATCAGATGCAATTGAGCATCTTTAACTGCCTCCCCTTCAAACATAAATTTTTGTTCTACGACATCGGCAGTATCAATTGTCTGAGGTTGACCATCTTTAATGCTCTTCAAAAACACTTTACCATCAACGGCCCCTTCAAGAGTACCACTCACTTTATAACCTTTGGGCTGACATGCAACCAACATAGCGACTCCAAATATCGCCCACAATAACTTTCTCATACTCACTCTTTAATTTACGTCGATAGTATACAATCCGACCTCAACGCTGATTATAATTGTTTAAAATATTGATCTAATAAATCTTTTGCCGCCACGAAGGAACTCTTTTCATCATTCAAGACCATTTTTTCATAATGATCAATCTGCTGCTTAATCTCCGGATGATGATAAAAATGACTTTTCAATTGCTCATTGATACTTTCAAACATCCAATATTTTGCCTGTGCCCTTCTATTATTGGCAAAATAGTCGTTTTGACGAGTCAGCTGAATGTAATTCTGAACCATCTCCCATATTTCTGCGACTCCTTCATGATGCAAGGCCGAACATGTTTTCACCTCTGGCACCCATCCCGATTTTGTGGGAGGAAACAAATGCAAGGCACTTCGATATTCGGTCTGCGCCAACTTAGCCCGGTTAATATTATTGCCATCCGCTTTATTAATGGTAATGGCATCAGCCATCTCCATAATACCCCTTTTAATACCTTGCAATTCATCACCAGCTCCTGCCAACATCAACAACAAAAAGAAATCCACCATGGAATGTACGGCTGTTTCTGATTGTCCGACGCCAACTGTCTCAATAAAAATAGTATCAAATCCGGCCGCTTCACACAATACAATTGTTTCACGCGTTTTACGGGCAACACCACCAAGTGAACCTGCAGAAGGTGAAGGACGAATATAAGCATCCTGCTCACCCGACAATTTCTCCATCCGCGTTTTATCTCCAAGAATACTGCCTTTTGAACGCTCACTGGAAGGATCAATAGCTAATACGGCTAATTTTCCACCATTGCCAATGATATGCATGCCAAGCGACTCAATAAATGTACTTTTTCCAGCCCCCGGCACACCAGTAATTCCCAAACGAATACTGTTACCTGCATAGGGCAAGCACTTTTCAATAATTTGCTGGGCAATTTGTTGATGTTCAGGCTTAGCGCTTTCAACCATGGTAACTGCCTGACTTAAAATGGTTACATTTCCATCCAAAATACCAGAAACGTACTCTTCAACAGACAATTTAGGCCGACGCCGTTTCAAAAAACGCTTGGCTGCATCCGGATTAACAGAAGGTACAGCAGCCACCCCCTTATTTACTTTCAACCCTTTATATTGAGGATCATTCTCAATATGATGATGATCGTCACTAACTCCCATTTCTATCCCACTTTAAAAACATAAAAAGAGAGCTGTACCATTTGTCAACTCTCCATTTATTAATCATTTAAAATATTCAAAACTCTAATCCATCAAAACATTTCCGGTAATCCGGAGCAAGACACTAGTGCTTTTAGGATCATTGGTAACGACAGTCACCGATTTATTTTGACGTCCGCTTTTACCATGCGAATTAAACACAGTGGCAATTTCAGTAGATTCTCCAGGAGCCAATACCGTTTTTTGTGGTTTGATAGCAGTGCAACCACACGAAGCTTTTACTTTTCGAATAATCAATTCTGACTTACCGTTGTTTTTAATTACAAAACCATGTTCAACTTTATCACCCTGTTTGATCTCACCAAAATTCCAGGTTTTTTCTGCAATAGTGATAACCGGAGCATTTGATTTTTGTTCTTCTGACCAGGCACTAAAATCCTCTTCGATAGAAGCACTTACCGAAAGGCGATTTTTATACTCTCTCACATCATTAAAAATGACAAAGATCTGATCTACAACAAATCCCCAATCGTTTTTCATTTCCGCATCATAAGAAGCAGTGATAATACCTGTTTGCCCAGGTTTCAAAACCTCAGGCTCAGCCTTGATTGTAACATGTTTCGGTACATTAATAAAACCAATCTTAACCGGTTCTTCAGAGGTACTAATAACTTTCAGTTGTTCCGTTTTCTTTTGTTTGGGAGCCATTCGTGTAAACGCCATGTGCGAAGTTTCAATACGGATGGGACCTAATACATTTGGATAGATATCTTCCATTGTTTTTTCACGCGGCGTCACCTTACCGATAATTCGCAACACAACAGTTGGATTTTTTGCATTAGAAGCAACTGTCACTGTTTTATTGAAATTACCCGGCCGGTTACGTGGATCGAAAGTCGCCTTTACATATCCTTTTCCTCCGGGAGGAATGGGATTTCTCGTCCATTCCGGTGTTGTACATCCACAAGAAGCCTGCACGTTATGCAGTACCAGTGGTTGACCTCCTGTATTGGTAAACTGAAAAGCATACGTAACCTTTCCCCCGTCTTCCTTCATCTCACCAAAATCATGTAAGGTTTTTTCAAAGGCCAAATTTGGCTTAGCATGTTGAGCCTGAACAAAGGCTCCTGATAGAATGGCAATCAGTGCTATAAATAAAGTTCTCTTCATAGCTATTAAATGTTTTATAATGGTATGATTTTAATAAATTAACTGTCATTTCTAAGTCCGATGATTTGTACGCAAGTATTTAAAAAGGGTTCAAAAATTGAACCAAAACCTGTTTATAAAGGACATAAAAACGATGAGCATTCACAAAGCTATAAAAATATTTGATCATTGATTCCTTTCATATCTACTAATTAGCCAAAACACAGGTGTTATCTAGCTAATGAATCTTACTTTATTGTCTTCCGGCTGATGTGTATGCACGTTTCCAGTTTCAATGAATTCAAGAGTGCAACCTATCATCTAAACAACAATGCATTAAGATACTATTCGAATATCATACAATGCGAAATGGTGCCCTGCTCTTGACCATGGCACTTTCAAAAATCATCCCCCAATGAACAGGTTGGCCTGTAAAAAAAAGACTCAAATAGAGAAATTTGTCAGTTTTCCTTACTGGTACGTATTTTTAACTATTTTTGAAAGGAAATAACAACCGAATCGCTGGAAATATCATCATATGAAATCTTTGTTTATTTATGTTTCATTTGTATTATCGTTATTATTTGGGACAGGATGTCAGGAAACTCCTGAAATACCAAAAACTTACCCCATTATCCCCTTACCTAAAAGCATAAAGTCCGTTGAAGGACAATTTCATCTTAACAAGCAAACGGTAATTATCTATAAAAGTCTGGATGAACAAGGAAGAAAAGTCGCTGAGTATTTGCAGCAAATGCTGGCCAGACCATCAACGATGCACCTGGCTATTCAAACAGATTTACCAGGTCAAAATTTCATCCATCTAAGAATTGATCAAAATACAAACTCGGTCCCAGGCAGTTACACCATCCTTTCCAACGGATTAGGCATTACCATTAGTGCTGCAAGTCCTCATGGTCTTTTCTATGGCATACAAACATTACGACAATTGCTACCTCCTGAAATTGAGAGTAAATCCCCCGTGAATAATGTAGACTGGATAGTTCCAGCTGTAACTATCATAGATGAACCGCGGTTTAAATTCCGTAGTATGCATTTGGATGTAGGTCGACATTTCTTCCCGGTTGATTTTATAAAAAAATACATTGACCTGCTGGCCTTCCATAAAATGAACTATTTCCACTGGCACTTGACGGAAGATCAAGGTTGGCGGATTGAAATAAAAAAATACCCCAAACTGGCAGAAGTGTCCTCAAAACGAAAAGAAACGTTAATCGACCATGGTGCTCGTCCGCCATTCATATTTGATGGTCAACCATATGGAGGGTATTATTCACATGAAGAAATTAAGGAGATTGTAAAATATGCATCAGAACGGTTCATTACCATTATACCGGAAATTGAACTACCGGCTCATTCACTTGCTGCATTAGCAGCCTATCCTGAAATTGGTTGTACAGGTGGCCCTTATGAAGTAGCTACTCGATGGGGCTCTTTTGAAGATATATTTTGTGCAGGCAATGAGCAAACTTTTCAGTTCTTAGAAGGTGTTTTATCAGAAGTAATGGATTTATTTCCCAGTCCTTACATCCACATTGGAGGTGATGAATGTCCGAAAACACGATGGAAATCCTGTCCCAAATGCCAAAAACGCGTTAAAAATGAGGGCTTAAAGTCAGATATTGAATTACACAGTTACTTTATCAAGCGGATCCAGCGCTTCCTGGCAAGAAACAACCGCACCCTTATGGGATGGGATGAAGTATTAGATGGAGATATTTTACCTGGTGCCACGATCATGAGTTGGCGTGGAGAAACAGGCAGTATCAAAGCTGCTAAACTAGGACACGACGTGATCATGACCACAAACACTCACTTTTATTTTGATCATTATCAAACAGATCCTCAAACACAACCATTAGCCATTGGCGGGTATTCAACCCTTGAATCCGTATACCAGTATGAACCAATCCCCTATGAGCTCAGTGAGGAGGAAGCAAAATATATTATTGGCGCAGAGGGATTACTTTGGACAGAATATGTCAAAACACCGGAATATGCGGAATACATGGCATTTCCAAGAGCTTGTGCCCTCGCTGAAGTCTGTTGGTCACCTAAAGAAAAGCGCGACTGGCAGAGTTTCCGACAACGATTGGAAAAACATCTCAAACGGATGGATTACATGGATGTAAACTATTTTTACGAAGTCCCTAAACCAATCATAAAATCCGAAAATATTGGTTTTGTGGATATTACTGACATCACACTGGGTTACCCCATTGAGGATCTTGAAATCCGTTATACCACAGATGGATCTGAACCAGATAAAAATTCCTATTTATACGATTCGCCTATATCCGTTAATGCATCGGGAACCATCAAAGCAATTTCCGTTAAAAAGTCAGACGGTAGTCAAAGCAAACCCATTGTGATAAACTACAATAAATTAAATTACCTCAAACCATTACCTAAAAAAGCCCTTGAAAATGGATTAAAGTATGCCTATTATGAAGGCAGTTTCAAGTCGGTTCGTGAAATACAAAACAATCCTCCAATAAAAGAAGGGGTTGTAAGCAATGGTTTTTTCGTGAAAGGCCTGCGAAAAGAGAAAATCGGACTTACATACTCTGGCTACTTAACCATCGAGAAAGAAGGCATCTACCACTTTTATCTAACCTCAGATGACGGATCTTCCTTTTTAATCAACAACGAACTTATTGTAAATAATGATGGATTACACACTGCTAAAACGGAAGTTGGATCAGTGGCTTTAAAGAGTGGACGTTATCCGGTACAGCTACTGTATTTTCAATCGACAGGTAATTCTAAACTGGAATTGCTATTGGAGGGCCCCAATCAAGCCAAGAAAAAATTGAGTGCAGCCGATTTTTCAAATTAAGATTGCTTTAGCGGTTGGCTTAATGATTTTTTAAACCGATGGTTTGTGAGATTATATCAACATGTGTTATCTTTACAACAAAATTTTAAAATATTAACACATGCCCACTTCCCAACTTATCATCTTATTAATAATAGGACTATTAGGCGGTATTGTCAGTGGCAGTCTTGGGGTTGGCGGAGGCATTATCATCGTACCGGCCCTGGTCTATTTCTTAGGTTTCAATCAACACCTGGCACAAGGTACCAGCATTGCGATCTTATTACCTCCTACTGGCATATTGGCAGCTATGCAATATTATAAAAAGGGTTTTATCGATATTAAGGTAGCTATCATTCTAATGTCTATTTTTGTTATCGGGGCCTACTTAGGTAGTTTAGTTTCACTTAATATACCCGCTAAAACGTTAAAGAAAGTATTTGGATTATTCATGTTGGTGATCTCAATTAAAATGATTTTCGGAAAATAAGTAACAATGGACAATAAACAACGCATCAAAGACCTGACTCAAAAACACCTCGATGAAATTATTGAATTCAGAAGACATATTCATCAATTTCCGGAAGTCTCTTTTGACGAAGTAAACACATCAAAATACATCCAACAACAACTTACAAACATTGGTATTCCCTTCAAAGCTGGCTATGTAAAGACGGGCATTGTCGGAACGATAAAAGGCAAGAATCCCGAAAAAAAAGTTATTGCTCTAAGAGCTGATATGGATGCTTTGCCCATTCAAGAAAAAAGCGATGTCCCTTACTGTTCGGTAAACGATGGCGTGATGCATGCTTGTGGTCACGATGCGCACAGTGCTGCACTATTGGGAGCAGCTAAAATTCTTTTCGAATTAAAGACCGAATGGGAAGGTACCATCCTATTGATATTTCAACCTGCTGAAGAAGTGTTTCCAGGAGGGGCTAAATTAATGATGGAAGAGGGTGTTTTCAACAATTTAAAACCTGAAGTCATTCTGGGACAACATGTATTACCAACTATGAAGAGTGGTCATGCAGGTTTTAAAGAAGGTATGTACATGGCATCAGGTGACGAAATCTACCTAACTATAAAAGGTAAAGGTGGTCATGCAGCCATGCCTCATCTCTTAACGGATAATGTATTAATAGCCTCACAAATAATTGTAGCCCTTCAGCAAATTGTCAGTCGCTTTGTACCTGCTCAAATACCAACTGTTTTATCTTTTGGAAAATTCATTGCCAACGGTGCCACTAATATTATTCCGGAGCAAGTAGAGATCGCAGGTACATTAAGAACAATGAATGAAGAGTGGCGCGCTAAAATAAAAACCAAGATCAAAGAAATTGCCACGCTCACCGCACACACTATGGGAGCCGAATGTGAAGTAGAGATAAAAGATGGTTATCCAGTTGTACATAATGATGAGCAAGTAACCCGCAAGGCTATTGAGTTTTCAGAAGAGTACCTGGGAAAAGAACGAACAGAAGCCATGGACACACGCATGACAGCAGAAGATTTTGGTTATTACACCCAGCACTACCCGTGTACCTTTTATCGTTTTGGCGTACAACAAGAAAATGGAGAAACCGGTAACTTGCATACCCCGCAATTCAATTTAAATGAATCATCATTAGAAACAGCAGCTGGCTTAATGG
>Ga0193953_1000714_pt1 | contig 16896 bp, 13 predicted proteins | sample BB_4_MG_FD_140325 | JGI IMG/M metagenome (GOLD analysis project Ga0193953, IMG submission 140325) | Microbial mat bacterial communities from the Broadkill River, Lewes, Delaware, United States - BB_4_MG | ecosystem: Environmental > Aquatic > Freshwater > River > Microbial mats | place: USA... | reverse complement strand
CTCACTCCACGACATATACAATTTATCGTTCGTACTGAGCTTGTCGAAGTACATTAACTACAAAACCCTTCGACAAGCTCAGGGTGAACGGATAGACTATTTTTTCACTTTGTCGTGAAGTAAAGGATAGTATAGTAAAGTTACTTAAGTTTAAAGTGCTCTACCTCTAACGTAATCTCTTCAAGATAATCTTTAGATTTATAGGCAAGGCGTGAGATATCTTTGAAGTTTTTAAAACTGTTTTGAGTATTGGTATTGAGCTCTTCATATATATCAAGTACCTCTTGATCCTCCATCAAGAGTGAATCAATCATTTCATCTTTGGATTCATTGTATCGAACCAATAAATTACTCTTTTCATAGATCACTATCATATTAGCAATATTCTCATCAATAGCACGTTCAATGGCTTTAATATCATTATGGTTAAGGCACTCATTGATTCTTGATTCAATGGCGTATATCTCTTTAACTTTGATCTTTTGTCCCTCTTTTATCTTGGCAATAATAGATAGAAATGATGTTAATGCACCCTCCATGATCTCTTTTTGAGAGAGATATTTATCCAACATCAAATTGGTTTTAAAAGTAGAGTTTGTATACTCATTTTTAATCATCTCAATATCATCCATCGAAAAACTCATTTTGGATCGATTTTGTTTAATATGATCAATTAACTTTTCATTGGTTCTAAGTTGTTGTTCTAGGCGTGATCTAAGTGAGAGCTGTTTTTTGAGGTTACTCTCTAAAACATTGAGAACAACTTGCATCTCTCTAAGAGCATCTGCCACATTATAGACTCTCACTTTAAAAAAGACCAAAAAGGTTTTGATACGATTAACAAGAAGATTAAATGAGGTTGCAATGGTGTGAAGCTCTTTATTTTTTTTATTGATAGGAAGTGTTTTGGTAAAATCATTTTCGTAATTTTCCAATACATTGGCAATACGATCAAGTGGTGAGATAATATCTTGATCAAAATAACGATTAATCAAGAAGATCAGCAACATCGCAAACATAATACCGATAACAGCTCCCGATTTCAAAAGGGTATTACCCAGTTGGGAGATGGTCTCTGTTGCCATCTCCATAGGGACACTCACAAGAACCATCCCTATCATATCACCCTCTTTGTAACCAAATGCTTTTTCTCCTTGGTAGCGTTCAACAAACTTTTTATAGATAAAAGGATCTACATCGGTTAGAGGTTTACCGTGACACTTAAGACAACGTCTCTCTGCCTCAAGACGCATTGCGTATTTAATCATATTACTTTTTGTGTCAACTTCATAGTACTCATTGATATTTTTTGTACGCAGTTTATTGTAAATTCCCTTCTCATCTTGGTGTAGAGAGTTTTGGGGGTTACGGTTATTGTCTGATAAATACTTGATAGAGATATTATGCTGTTTGGACATATTGGCTGCAATATTAGAGATAATATGATCGGCAAAAAAGTTAAAATTATCCTCTTTAAGCTCTTTTATCACATCTTCATCATCATACTCATGATCTATTGTTTCACGTGTCAAAAGAAGCTGTTGAACACTCTTTTTGGCTTTGTCAACATTCTCTTCGATAAGATATCGCGAGATATCATTTTGAATAATAAAAACCAACACTAAAAAAGAGACAATCAAAACCATCCTAATAACCATAATAATTTTGGCTTTAGGAGAGAATTTAATCTTGTTGATCATCTCTTTGATATTAAAGGTTGGCTTTTGCATCTAACTACTTTTCATCTGGAATATAGGTAAGTGCTTTAATCACATCTGTCATGTAGATAAAGCCTTTACCAGGAAGGTTCAGATTACCTGTATCGACCATTACATCAAAGATATGATCTGCCACATCTTTGGGAGCGGCTACCTCAATCACCTCTTTTTCAGGTTCAACGACAATGCCAAGCAGTCCCATCTTTTCACGTATACCTGTTCCACGTGCAAAATATATTGTAGCAGCCAATGCTCCTACATTCTGAGCTGCCTCAAAAAGTTTTTGTGCTTCACCCCGCTCAACTATGCAACGGATAATGACAAAATCTTTTAAATAGACTTTTTTACTCATTCTCTTCCTCTACTATTAAAATAACTAAATACCAATACAGTGCTGTAGCCATAGAGCCAACATAGAGCCAATACACCCAAAAAAGATGCATGCGTATCCATCTCAACGTGAAAACCTTGAATTAAAGATGCAATCATTATAATACTTATGGGACCAATAGCAACAGTAGCGTAATCCATTCCGATAGCTAAAAACCTTCTATCAATTTGTGGAAGTAGTGCAATTATAACACTTAATGGCAAAATTATAAGAGTAAAATAGTTCAAATCGTAGATAAATTTAAACGCACCTACCGCCGCACCAATTCCTACACCTATGGCAACAATATGGATAAATAGATTTTTTTTAAACGATCCAACTGATACTTTGCTTGTATGATTGGCGATAATCGAAAGCCCTGGTTCTGCAATAGTAGCACTGTATCCTAATAAAAAGATAAACAAAACGATTAAAAACCTACCTACTCCAACAGAATAGAGCGGACCATACCCTATGGTAATATTTTCACCCGTAATATCAATCTGATGCAAAATACTGGGCAGAAAGAAAAACATATCTTGTGCAAGTACCGCTAATCCATACTTCAACCCTACAAAAAAGAGAAACGTTCCAATAACAACAAATGCAAGCCCTATCGTCATATCACGAGGGTGCAAAAGAGGTTTTTTAATAACAACATATTGCAAATAGAGAATATAAGCAATATAGAGCGTGACCATAAACATATTGACTTTGATATTGTATATAAAATCTAAGGTATTGTTGATATTGATAAGGGGTTGGATATTCTCTACGGAGGCAAGGGTAGCAAAAATAAGAATATAGAGCTGTGTAAATACCAAAGCAGAGAGTGAAATAATGGTAATGGTTCCAAAACCTAAACGATTAATTTGAATACTGCTAAGTGTCGCCCTTGTGACTCCGTATCCAAAGCTTAGTATCATTCCATAGACAATAGGATTGATAATAATATTCACACTATCAAGACTAAAGGCTAGATATTTATCATCTACTAAATACTCAATACCTATTGAGAGTAGCAGTATGACAATAAAGAGTTTTTGAATAATTTTACGAAACGATAAGCGAAACATAAAACGCAACATACCATAGACGGTAATAAGACTAATGGTTAATGATAAAAGTATAAAGTAAACTAAACTATCCGTTATTACCTTCTCTATCTCTTTATAGTGTTCGATAACAACGATGGAGATACCAAATACAAAAATTGATCCTATAAAAATAAATTTTCGATTGTTTTTGACCAATGAAGCAGAGACCTCTTCTACCACGGGCATCAATCCCATTTTAACTCCTTCAAGCATAAAAATCATTGCAGGAACCAAAAGAGTCAGGGCAAGCAGTGTGACAAAAGATTCACTAAGAGGATACTGAATAATAAAAAATTGAAATATACTCATTAAAAAAATCATAGGAAGAATACTGTGAAGTTGTAATCTTGCTTTTCGTAATAGATAGGAGAGGATAATAATAAAAGCTGATTGAAATTCAACTTTGAACTTTTGTTGTTTCATACACTTTAACCTTTATCGTTAGATGATATTATATTTAATTTAAGCTTAAGAGAAGCTCTATTTTAACTCAAGGTCACCTCTATTCAATCGAAACTCTACCCAACTTTTCGTCTAAACATCCATGTTGCACCGCCAAGTGAGATCAATCCAAGCAGCAGCATGGGGAGGATAAGTTCCAAAGCTATATCCAATCCGATATCTTTTAAAAAGACCCCTTTGAGTAAGACCAAAAAGTATTTAAGCGAGACAATATCGGTCAAGGGGATAAGCCATGTGGGCATATTCTCTACAGGTGTGGCAAAGCCCGACATAAGGATATAGGGTACCATCAAGACAAACGCTCCCAATATCCCCTGCTGTTGCGTTGAGACAAGAGAGGAGATAAAGAGCCCAAGCCCCACAACCGAGAATAAAAATGAAACGATACCCAGTATTAAAATCAAAAGTGAGCCCGTAAAGGGTACCCCAAAACCAAAGACCGCAATGGCAAAGATAAGCGAAGCATCGGCAATGCTGATAAGCAGCGGTGGGATGGTCTTGCCAATAATAAGCGTAGTTGATGAAAGCGGGGTAACCAAGAGCTGATCAAAGGTCCCCATCTCCCGCTCTCTTGCTACTGAAAGAGCGGTGAGCAGCAGGGCTACAAGCATCGAGATTGTACCGATAAGATTGGGCAGTATCCACCAAAAGTTATCAAGATTGGGGTTGTAGAGATTACGGCTGACGAGGATGTTTTGCTCCACCTTCACATCTCCAAAAAGACGGGCAATAGCACGGTGTAGATAGGCTTGGATGATTTGGGCGGTATTGGATTTGCGTCCATCGGCAATGATCTGAAGGGTTGCTTTTTGGTGGGTTTTGATCTTTTTGGTAAACTCTTGGGGGATATAGACAGCGGCGATGATCTTTTGGGTATCGATGGCGTGTTGGAGCTCTTTTTGGCTTGTGAGGCGATAGATACGGGTGAAGCTGCTGCTGTATTTGAGGGTGCGAATGAGCTCTTGGCTTTGTGTTGAGTTGTCACGGTCTAGCACGCCAATGGAGATGTTTTTGACCTCCAAGGTCACTGCGTAGGAGAAGACAAAGAGTTGAAGCAGGGGCGGTATAATAATAATTACCCGTGATTTTTTGTCACTCCAGATAGCCAAGAACTCCTTTTTCATCAGTGCCAACAGTTGATAGAGCATCAATCAAGCCTTTTTCGTGTAATTTTGAGAATCACGGTGAAGATAATCATCCCCACTAGGCTCATATAGAGCATATTGGGTACTATCACCCCATAGATATCGCCGCTTAAAAAGAGCGTTTGAAGAATCTCGACAAAGTAGCGTACAGGCAAAGCGTAGGTGATGGTTTGCAGCCACAGAGGCATGGAGCTAATCTGAAAGATAAAGCCCGAGAGCAAAAAGGCAGGCAAAAAGCCTGCGATCAAAGCCGCTTGAGCCGCTACAAATTGATTTTTGGCAACGGTAGAGATGAGCAAACCAAGACTCAGTGAAGGAAAGAGATAGATCGAAGCGGTGAGCAAAAGCAACCAAAACGACCCCCGAAAGGGTATCTCAAACCACCCAATCGCAATCACCACACAGATCAAAGCCGAGAGCAACCCCAAAAAAAAGTAGGGCATAATCTTGCCCAAGATAAGCTCCGCAATGGTAATAGGGGTCGACATCAACGCCTCCATCGTACTTCGCTCCCACTCTCTTGCGACCACCAGTGCGGTGAGCAGTGTACCAATAAGGGTCAAGACAATGGCAATAGCACCAGGGAGCAAAAAGTAGCGGCTAAGGAGTGGAGCATTAAACCAGTAGCGGGTTTCAAGGTTGATTTGGGTGTTGGGGTTGTGTTTATCAAGCCCCTCTTGTTTTAGCCAGTTTTGCCACAATCCACTGCTGTATTTTTGGACGTAGCCCGCGATATTGGGCTCAGAGCCGTCAGCGAGTATCTGAATCGAGGGAGCACCTTGGGCAATATCTTTGGCAAAGGTAGCAGGAATGATAATGATAGCACGTATCTTTCCCTCTTGTATCAGCTTTTCAAAATAACGTCTGTCTCGATGAAGTGTCACCTCAAAGGTTGGGGAGTTGTAAAAAGAGCTTAGAAGTGAAGAAGAGTATTTGGAGTGCTTTTCTATGACGATCCCTACGGGTATCTTTTGGGCATCGAGCGAGATGGCATACCCCATCAAAAAGAGCAAAATCAAAGGCAAAACAACGGCAATGAGAATCGCACTAGGATCACGGATGATCTGCAAAAACTCTTTGACAAAGAGGGCTTTGAATCGATTAATCTTCATCTTCACTTCTTTTGATAAGCTCTATAAACGCCTCTTGCATGGTCGCGTGAGGGGATATTTGACGGGTAAGGTTGTGGGGTGAATCGATCGCAATGGCTTTGCCTTTGTAGATCAAGGCAATATTGTCACAATACTCCGCCTCTTCCATAAAGTGCGTTGTAACCATAATCGTCACCCCCTTTTGTACCATGGCGTTGATGTGGTTCCAAAACTCTCTTCGGGTGAGGGGATCTACACCGCTTGTGGGCTCATCCAAAAAGAGAATCTGGGGATTGTGCATAATGGCACAGGCCAAAGAGAGGCGTTGTTTGTAGCCTAGAGGCAGTGCTTTGGAGGGCATATCGGTGTAGCGTTTGAGATCAAAGATTTTAAGCATACTCTCAATTGCTTTTGCTTTGTGTTGACCTACGAGGCGATAGACCCCTGCAAAGAAGCGTAGATTTTCTAAGACGCTAATATCTCCATAGAGTGAGAACTTTTGGGACATATAGCCTATCTTGGCTCTGGCTTCAAGCGAGGATTTGGCAAAGCTATAGCCTAAAATATCGGCTTTACCGCTGCTGGGTTTAAGCAGTCCGCAGAGCATCTTAAAGATGGTCGATTTACCTGCACCGTTTGGTCCAAGGAGTCCAAAGATTTGACCTTTTTGGATTGAGAAGGTGACATCTTTGGCAGCTTCAAAAGCACCAAAGCTTTTGGAGAGGTTTTGAACCTCAATGACATATTGATCTTCTAATGTAATGGATTCAATGGAGTCAGCCAAAGGGGAAACCCCATCAAAGTCGACACCTAAAAGGTGCATAAAGCCATCTTCAAAGTTGGGTTGAATAGGCTTAATCGTAGCATTTAAAGCACCGATTGCTTCAAGTGAGGGGAGGGTTTGGGAGCTATCGGTGATGATCTTGATGCTCTCACCCAAAATCAATCCATCTTTGATAAAAGGATAGGCCAGTGCACGTTTGAGGCTTTGGCGTTTGTTGGCAATATCCCCCTCGATGAGGTAGGTGCGTCCTTGCATGGTTTGGGTGAGGTTATTGGGCTTGCCTTGAAAGAGAATCTCACCCTCATTGAGCAGTATCACTTCATCACAAAGTTCAGCCTCATCGAGATAGGCGGTACTCCATAGCACCGTAACCCCCTCCGTGGTGAGCTTTTGTACCATTGCCCAAAGCTCCTTGCGAGAGATAGGATCAACCCCTACGCCTGGTTCATCAAGCAACAAAAGTTGGGGCTTTTTGATCAGCGAACAAGCAAGTCCAAGCTTTTGTTTCATTCCGCCCGAGAGATTGGAGGCCAAAAAGTCTTGAAAGTTGCCCAGTGTGGTAAAGGCTAAGAGCTCCTCGATGCGTTTTGGAATATCGTGTGGGGGGATGGATTGGAGATGGGCATAGAGCTCCATATTCTCTTTGACGCTCAAATCCTCGTAGAGTCCAAACTTTTGGGGCATATAGCCAATAAGTTCTTGAATGTTGTTGGTGTGGTGTTGCAAATCGTATCCTAGAATATTCACTTCATCGGCCTCAAAAGCATAGAGGGCTGAGAGGATACGAATCAGCGTCGTTTTGCCTGCTCCATCAGCACCCACAAGCCCTGTGATCTGATGGGCTTGGAGGGTGCATGAGATACCTTTAAGTGCATCAACGCCATCAAACGATTTGCGAAGATTTTTAATACGAACAATCGACATCGCTACTGGCTATCAAGGGTAGGGAAGGTGATCGTGACAGGCATTCCCTGACGGATATGCTCATCAAACTCTTTAAGCACAATACGGAAGCGATAGACCAGATCGGTACGCAGCTCCTCAGTCTGAACGGTTTTGGGGGTAAATTCGGCAATGGATGAGATGTAGCTGACCACACCTTCGTAATTTTTACCGTTGTCCGTATGGATGGTGGCTTTGAGTCCTGTTTTGATCGTTCCCAAATACCGTTCACTCATATAGCTTCGCACCCAATACTCATCATCTTTGGCTATCTCAACAATGGGTTGGCTTGGACTTACAATTGAGCCTGCTTCATAGATACGGGTAATAATGCTTCCATGGGTTGGGGAGTAGAGCTTGGTATCATCAAGATTGATCTGTGCCAGTGCCCTTTGGGCTTGGAGTGAAGCCAGCTTAGCTTTGGCAGAGAGGATATCCTCTTTTTGGTAGCCGTTTTTAAGCATCTCAAAGGCACTTTTGGCATAGAGGTATTTGGCATGGGCACTCTCATAGGCGGCTTTGGCATCGTCATACTTTTGGTCACTGATAGTGCTGTTGTCGTAGAGCTTTTGCATCCGTTCATACTCTTTGTGGCTTCTATCACGTGCTACTTTGGCTTGAAGCATCAAGGCATTGGCTTTGGCGATCTCCTCTTTTCGGTACCCATTTTCGAGCTTTTGTATCATGGCTTGCTGCATGGTGATTTGAGCATCAATCTGTTTGAGCTGCTCTTGGAACAAGGCATCATCAAGCTTGGCAATAAGTGCCCCCTTTGTAACCTTTTGTCCCTCATCAAAATGGATCGCTTCAAGTCTGCCTGAGACTCTAAAGGCAAGCGAGAGCGTACGCACATCGATATTACCGTAAAATTTGTTTTGTTGTTTTTCATCAAACGAGCAAGAGTTTAAGAGTAGTCCCATCAAGGGGATTAAGAGTAGGAGTCGCATAAGCCATGATCCTTTTATTCTATTTAAAGCAGTATAATAGAAATGTTCTAATAAGTCAAATGGATTTTAATTTCTTTTTGTTATTATACTGCATATTAAATTATAATAAAAGGAAAAAAATGGCGTATATTGATCTACCAGAGTTTGAGGATATGAGCCCTGCAATTCAGGAAAAAGCAAAACCAATCTTGGAAAAGACGGGACAATTGGGTGAGATATTTAAACTTATTGCACTTGATGAGAAGATCTACTTTGCAACCGATCATATGGTACAAAAGTATCTACTCGAAGAGACCTATCTAAGCTATGAGATCAAAGAAGCAATTGCTCTGCTTATCTCCAAAGAGAATGGTTGTAAGATGTGTGTGGATGTGCATAAAGCTATTGCCAAGATGTTGGGACTTAGTGATGCAAAGATTGCACAGATATTAGAAGGAATCGAAGCGATTGATACGGAGGATAAAAACAAAGCTCTCTTGCACTTTTGTATCAAATCAGCCCAAAAAGATAACTATAAAACCACCAAAGCTCAGATTGATGCCATCAAAGCCAAAGGCTTTAGCGATAATGAGGTGCTCGAAGCCGTAGCCATTACGGGATATTTTAACTATATCAATACGCTTTCTAATGTCTTTGGATTGGGGCAGTAGCAATCTATAGCAACTTTATCGTTGCTATAATTTTAATCAACTCCAAAATCTTAACCCTCCTTAAGTGGCTTTTGAGTATAATCAGCATTAAAAATTGAGGGTAACTTTCGATGCCAAAACGAGAAGATATTAAGACAATTTTGTTGATAGGTTCAGGACCTATCGTTATTGGTCAAGCGTGTGAGTTTGACTACTCTGGAACTCAAGCCGCCAAGACGCTCAAAGAGCTAGGCTATCGAGTTGTACTTATTAACTCCAACCCCGCAACCATTATGACCGATCCAGAATTTGCGGATCGTACCTATATAGAACCCATTACCGAAGATGTGATTGCCAATATTATCAAAAATGAAAATGTGGATGCTATTTTACCTACTATGGGTGGGCAAACGGCACTCAATGTTGCCATGAGCATGCACGATAAAGGGATGCTTGAGGGCATTGAGTTTTTGGGTGCCAACCCCGAAGCCATTACAAAAGGAGAGGATCGACACCTCTTTAATGAAGCGATGATCAAGATTGGTATGGATCTGCCAAAAAGTGCCAATGCCTACAGTGTTGATGAGGCGATCAAAGTAGCCAAAGAGATCGGTTTTCCTGTTATCTCACGAGCCTCTTTTACCCTTGCAGGGGGTGGTAGTGGAGTAGCGTATAATATGGAGGAGTTTAAAGAGCTCGCCAAGCAAGGTATTGAAGCTAGCCCCATTAATGAAATTGAGATTATGGAATCGATGCTTGGATGGAAAGAGTATGAGATGGAGGTTATCCGTGACAAGGCGGATAACTGTATCATCGTCTGTTCGATTGAGAATTTTGATCCGATGGGAGTGCATACGGGAGATTCGATTACCGTTGCTCCTGCTCTTACCTTGACCGATAAAGAGTATCAGATGATGCGGGATGCATCCTTTAAGATCTTGCGTGAGATTGGTGTCGATACGGGTGGATCAAACGTACAGTTTTCCATCAATCCAGAAACGGGGAGAATGATTGTCATTGAGATGAATCCGCGTGTTTCTCGATCTTCTGCATTGGCATCCAAGGCTACGGGTTATCCTATTGCCAAAGTAGCTACCCTCTTGGCAGTGGGCTATACCCTTGATGAAATCGAAAACGATATTACGGGAACGACGGCATCGTTTGAGCCTGTTATCGATTATATCGTTACCAAACTTCCACGCTTTACCTTTGAGAAGTTCCCCAAAGCCAACTCAACACTGACAACAGGAATGAAATCGGTAGGCGAAGTGATGTCTATGGGGCGAACCTTTAAAGAGTCGTTCCAAAAGGCTCTTTGCTCACTTGAGACAGGACTCATTGGATTTAAATCAATGGATTGTGATGATGAGACGCTTGTGCGTGAGATACGAAGACCCAACGCTGAACGAATGCTCTACGTCTATGAAGCGATGCGTAGAGGGATGAGTGTGGAAGAGATCTATGAACTCTGTAAGATTGATCGATGGTTCCTCTATCAGTTTGAAGAGATGGTCGCTACTGAAAAAGCAATGGATATTGCGATGCTTAGTGATGCGTCACGTTTGCGACAAGCCAAATCCGAGGGCTTTAGCGATGCGATGATTGCTGAGGTTATCAATAAAAAAGAGGGCTTAAGCCTAAGTGAAAACGATATCTACACTGCACGTGAGAAGCAAGGTGTAGCATTAGAGTACAACGAAGTTGATACCTGTGCTGCCGAGTTTAAAGCACTCACTCCCTATCTCTACTCTACCACCAATATTACCCAAGTACCTCAAGCCCCTATGCCAAAGAGCGAGGATAAAAAGGTACTCGTTATTGGTGGAGGTCCCAACCGAATAGGGCAGGGAATTGAGTTTGACTACTGCTGTGTTCACGCGGCTTTTGCGATAGAAGATATGGGAATGAAGTCGATTATGTACAACTGTAACCCCGAAACCGTCTCAACGGACTACGATACCTCAGATGTACTCTATTTTGAACCCATTGATTTTGAGCATGTACGTGCTGTCATTGAGCTTGAAAAGCCTGATGGGGTCATTGTCCACTTTGGTGGTCAGACACCACTAAAATTAGCTAAAAACCTTACCGCTATTGGTGCCAATATCTCGGGTACTCCTGCACGTGTGATTGACCTAGCCGAAGATAGAGAGAAATTCTCTACCTTTATCAACGAATTAGGGCTCAAACAACCTGCCAACGGAACTGCCTTTGCCAAAGATGAAGCGATACTTATTGCCAATAAGATTGGGTATCCTGTATTGGTACGCCCCTCTTTTGTACTAGGCGGTCGAGGGATGAAGACGGTCTTTAACGATAAAGAGCTTAAAACCTACATGGATGAGGCGGTAAGTGTCAGCAACGATGCCCCCGTACTTATTGATAAGTTTTTGGATAACGCCGTTGAGCTTGATGTAGATGCGATCAGTGATGGTAAAGAGGTCTATATTGGCTCAGTCATGCAACACATCGAAGAGGCGGGTATTCACTCAGGAGATTCTGCTTGTTCACTCCCTCCAATATCCATCTCTGATGAGATTCAAGATCAGATCAAAGAACAGACAGCCAAGATCGCACTTGGACTAGGAGTGGTAGGATTGCTCAATATCCAATACGCGATTCACCAAGGTGAGATCTATCTTATTGAAGTCAACCCAAGAGCTTCGCGAACTGTGCCGTTTGTATCCAAAGCTACAGGTGTGCCACTTGCCAAAGTCGCAACGCGTGTAATGCTCCAAGGCGATTTGCGTGAAGCACTCAAATACTACGACAACTTTGGCATGGTAAACTTTGATAAAACCATCATGGAGCCTAATCTAAAAGGTCACGTTGCCGTTAAAGAGGCGGTATTCCCCTTTAATAAACTCCCTGGTTCAGACCTGATCTTAGGGCCAGAGATGAAGTCTACGGGTGAAGTAATGGGAATCTCCAATAAGTTTGGAATGAGTTTTGCCAAGGCACAATTTGCCAGTAAAAACAATATCCCAATCAATGGTAAGCTCTTTATCTCGCTTACGGCTCAAGATAAACCTTTTGCCAAAGAGATTGGGGCTCAGTTTGAGAAGCTTGGATTTGAAATTCACGCCACAGGCGGTACACACAAAGCCCTGCAAGAGGCAGGTATCACATCGCAACGCGTACTTAAAATCTCTGAAGGTCGCCCCAATATCAACGATATGATCAAAAATGGTGAGATTACCTTGGCGATTAATACCTCGGATAACTCACTCTCAAGCAAGAGCGATGCAACGACCATTCGTCAAAGTGTACTGAGCAATAATGTTGCCTATTTTACCACCATAGCAGGAGCCAAGGCAGCTGCCCTTGCAATTGAAGACCTTAACGCCAATGATGGGTGTTTAGAACCCAAAGCACTGCAAGATTATCTAACCGAATAGTCAATGGCTACAACGCAGTTTAAAGATTTGGTCTTTCTTACACAAACCGATACAACCATCGGTTTTGTAAGCCAAAATGCCTCTAAAATATCCCAAATCAAACAACGCCCTGCCAATAAAAACTACATCAAGGCACTCCCTTCACTCAAAGCACTCAAAAAAAATACCCGTCTACCCAATAGGCACAAAAACAGAGTCCGAAGAGCCAAACGAACAAGCTTTATCATCAAAGGTAACTCTTACCGTGTAATCAAAAATCATTCCCATACACTATTACTTCAACGTCTAGGGTGGGCATATACCACCTCTGCCAATCTCAGTGGAAAAGATTATGATGAAACTTTTGCCCAAAAATATGCTGATGTAATCGTCTCTTTTCCCAAAAATAATCAAAAAGAACAAGCCTCAAAGATCTATCAATTGTCAAATAATAGACTCAAAAGAATACGTTAAAATTCTCATTGTATAATACCATAAAATAATTATTATAAAAGGCATAAACTTGATAGCAATCACACAAAACCCAACCATTATAGAGCTTCAAAAAGAGCTTGACCAACACCCTGTCTATGAAGCTGTACAAAACATTGAAGATCTACGCATATTTATGGAGCACCATATCTTCTCGGTTTGGGATTTTATGTCGCTAGTAAAGTATCTACAAGCCTCCATTGTACCCACACACTACCCGTGGCAACCTCCCTACGATCCACAAGTAGGACGCTTTATCAATGAGATTGTACTCGAAGAGGAGTCCGATGAGATGCCAGATGGCAAGAGCTTTCTAAGCCACTATGAGATGTATCGACTCGCCATGCAAGAGGTAGGAGCCAATACCACTGCCATTGATAGCTTTTTGGCAACGGTTAAAATCCAAGGAGTCCAAGAGGCACTGCAAAGCTGTGGTATTCCCCAAGCTTCACGCACCTTTACCCAAAGCACCTTTAGTTTTATCGATGAATCCAAACCCCATAATGTCGCCGCTGCGTTTGCCTTGGGGCGAGAGAATATCATTCCTGTGATGTTTAAAGCCTTGCTCAAAAAGATAGGCATAACCAAAAAAGAAGCCCCAACCTTCCACTATTACCTAGAGCGTCATATTCACCTAGATGAGGGGTTTCATGGACCACTCTCAATGCGACTGCTTGAACAGATGTGTGGAGATGATGATGCTAAAATTCAAGAGGCAAAGCAGAGTGCCATCACCGCACTGCAAGCACGAATTAGCTTTTGGGATGGGGTGCTTGCAAGAATAGAAGATAAGTAGTATAATTATAATCTAAACTAAGGAGTGTCGGGTAGATGGTATCAACTCAAAATCAAGCACAAAAGCTACTCAAAGTTATCGGTGAGTTACTAAGAGAACTCAACAAAGAGCACCTTCCCGAACAGATCACACTCGATAGCTCTTTTGAAAGCGACCTTGGATTGGATAGCCTCTCGCGTGTGGAGTTGGTGGCTAGAGTAGAGAGTGCCTTTAATCTTACCCTTCCCCAATTGGCTTATGCCCAAGCCCAGAGCCCCCGTGATCTTTTGCGAATGCTAGGAGCCTCCAACACGACTGCAAGTGAGCAAAATTTGGAGATGGCTTCCATTACACTTGGTGAGAGTGAGGGGAATCCCTATGAAGCTAAAACGCTAGTAGAGGTTTTGGAGTGGCATGTAGCTCACCATCCTGAACGCCCCCATATTCAGCTCTATCAAGATGAGGGAGAAGCCCAGCCTATCACCTACGCCATGCTCTATGAGGGGGCAAAAGGTGTCGCCACGTTGCTTCAAGAGCATGGATTAGAGTCAGGTGGAGCCGTTGTCATTATGCTGCCAAGCAGTCAAGAGTACTTTTTTAGCTTTTTGGGTATCTTGATGGCAGGGGGTATTCCTGTGCCTATCTATCCACCTGCACGCCCCTCACAGCTAGAAGATCATATGCGTCGCCATAGTCAAATCTTACAAAACTGTGATGCCCGTATTCTTATCACCGTGCCTGAGGGCAAACGTGTGGCACAACTGCTCCAATCGCTTGTACCCAATCTTGAATCTATCCTCTCAACGAGTGATTTTCAAGACTCTACAACCGACACGCTCTTTCCTGCTATTAGCCCAAATGATATCGCCTTTTTGCAATACACATCAGGCAGTACGGGCAATCCCAAAGGGGTGATGCTCACCCATGCCAATCTACTTGCCAATATCCGATCCATGGGCAAGAGCGTAAAAGCCAACTCCAAAGATGTTTTCGTCTCATGGCTGCCGCTCTACCACGATATGGGGCTTATTGGGGCGTGGCTTAGCTCGCTCTACTTCTCGGCTCTCTTTGTGGTGATGTCACCATTGGATTTTTTGTCTCGTCCTCAAAGATGGCTATGGGCGATTCACCGCTACCGTGGCACGCTTAGTGCCTCTCCCAACTTTGGCTATGAGTACACCACACACCGCCTCAAAGAGAGTAACCTAGAGGGGCTTGATCTAAGCTCTTGGCGTGGGGCATTCAATGGTGCCGAAGCGGTCAGCCCCGAGACGATTGAGCTTTTTTGCAAACGTTTTGAACCTTTTGGATTTGATTCTAAATCGATGATGCCCGTTTATGGATTAGCCGAATCTTCGGTGGGGTTGGTCTTTCCACCTCTTAATCGTGGGATCAAAATTGATAGCATCGATCGTGATACCTTTACACGCACAGGAGAGGCAAAAGCAGTTGCTAAAGATGCCCCCAATGTTTTGCGTTTTATTAGCTCTGGAATGCCACTTGTGGGGCATGAGATTAGAGTGGTCGATGAATCGGGGCATGAACTGCCCGAGCGTCAAGAGGGGCGGTTGGAGTTTCGTGGGCCTTCATCCACAAGTGGCTACTATAGGGATAATGAAAAGACCAAAAAACTCTTTGATGGTGAGTGGCTCGATAGTGGAGATAAGGCATACATTGCCAATGGAGAGCTCTATATCACGGGTCGTATCAAAGATATTATCATTCGTGCAGGGCGTAATATCTACCCCGATGAGCTAGAGAAGATGGTAGGAAATATCCAAGGAGTACGCAAAGGGTGTGTGGCTGTCTTTGCTTCTATCGATAAAACCAAACAGACAGAGAAACTTGTGGTGCTAGCCGAAACCAAAAGTCAAGATACCAAAGAGCATCAAGAGCTACGTCGTGCTATCAATCAACTCTCCATTGACCTTACAGGCGTGCCACCCGATGAGATCGTCTTGGCACCTGTGGGCAGTGTTCTTAAGACCTCTAGCGGTAAGATTCGACGCTTGGCAAGCCGTGAACACTATGAGAAGGGTTTGGTATCTCATAAGCCTAGAAGTGTAGCGTGGCAAGCTATTCGTCTAGCTCTAAGTGGTATTAAGCCTCTACTGCGACGTAGCAAAGAGTATATCAGTAGAGTAGCTTTTGCCACCTACAGCTGGTCTGTTTTTGTTTTGATTGCCCCCGTTGCGTGGCTCTCGATGATGCTATTGCCCAAACTCTCTTGGCGGTGGGGTATGGTGCAACGATGCCTCAAATTCCTAGCTTTTGTCACCGCTACACCCCTTAAGATCAAAGGAGTGGAGAATCTTTTGCCCAAAGGCACGCCCTCAATAGTGGTCGTCAACCACAGCAGTTACCTTGATAGCATGGTTCTTATGGCCACTTTGTCGAGTCGTTTTAGCTTTATAGCCAAAGCCGAACTCAAAAAGCACCCCTCAATACGCATCGCACTAGAACGCATCAACACCCAATTTGTTGAGCGTTTTGATATGAGTCAAAGCCTAGAAGATACCAAGCATCTTACTGGGTTACTTCAAAGGGGTCACTCCCTTATCCTCTTCCCTGAAGGTACATTCAGTCGAGTATCGGGGCTGATGCCCTTTAAACTTGGAGCTTTTAGCATGGCAGCCAAAGCCAATGTACCAGTAGTTCCCATTGCCATTCGTGGCACACGTTCAATCTTGAGAGATAAATCATGGTTCCCTCACCGTGGCTCAATTAGCATCGAAATAGGCAAAGCAATTGACCCCAAAGATATTGCAATCAAAAGCGATAACCTAGAGTGGGAGAGGGCGATAGAGCTGCGTGATCAAGCTCGAGCCTTTATATTGAAGCATTGCGGCGAGCCTGATTTGGGATGAGTTTTTTTGTTGAGAAGTTTTAGCTTTGCAATCTCTATGTATACTTTTCTATTTAGTCTAAAAAATATAAAAACTCCACACAGATCAAACTTCATATAGAAAAATATTAATATTTTTTAGTATTTAAAGAGGAATTAAAGAAAAGTATCATATTATTACATATAACAAAAATGTTTAGTTAGTGTGATGTTGTTATATTG
>Ga0193953_1000712_pt1 | contig 16923 bp, 18 predicted proteins | sample BB_4_MG_FD_140325 | JGI IMG/M metagenome (GOLD analysis project Ga0193953, IMG submission 140325) | Microbial mat bacterial communities from the Broadkill River, Lewes, Delaware, United States - BB_4_MG | ecosystem: Environmental > Aquatic > Freshwater > River > Microbial mats | place: USA... | reverse complement strand
TATTTAGTTGTGAATATATGTGAAGATTTTCACATGGTGCAGATGATGAGATTTGAACTCACACGCCGTTAAGCACGAGCCCCTCAAGCCCGCGTGTCTACCATTCCACCACATCTGCATTTTGTAGAGTGAAATTGTAGCAAAAAAAAATACAAATAACTTTAAACGTACTCTTTTAGAAATATTCTTTTATAATAATAAGCAACAATTAAAAAAGCAACACCCAAGGATATAGATATAAACTGTAAAGAAACAAAAGATGCCATAATACCAATAAAAAAAGTAGTAGTCACATTTCCTAGCATAAAAACCATCTCATTATAAGCTAATACACGCCCTAAATATTTCCCTTCTACTTCATCTTGTAACATTGCATAGGTATATGACCAAATGGTTGTTGTAGCTATCCCTGTCAAAAACATCCCCACTAAACCTAAGTAAAAATTATCTTGTACCAATGCCCATATAATAATAGACAATCCTTGCGCAATAAATACATATAATATCCTTTTTTTAGATATCCAATTACTAATAAGTAATGGTCCTATCATCAAAGCAAAGGCTCGTATAGCATTTGTGATACCAATAGCTAAAGGTACTGCTATGATAAACTTATATTTATAATCAGCAAGTAAAGTTACAAGAGTATCAAAAGCAGTTAACCCTACACTAGCATGCAATAACATATAATGAAAGAGATGTCTATTTTTATTGAGATATGCAAAACCATCTTTTATAGAATTAAGTATGCTTTTATGCACTTTTTCTACTTCTACATCAAAATGAATCTGACTTAATATAATCAATGCTGTTAAAAAAAACAAACCATCAATTAAAAATGATATTTTTACTCCAAAAATACTCACTACGATACCACCTACAGCCATACCAGCAGTAAAAGTAAATGACCAAATTATAGAATGTATCTCATTGGCTTTTACCAATGCCTCACCACTTAAAAGTTTTGGTAACAATGTCATCTCAGTAGTAAAAAACATAGATGCACTTCCCATACGAATAAACAGCAACAATAAAAGTAACCAAACATCATCTAAAGAGTTAATTAACATAAACCCAAGCGTCATAGTCAGCTCAATACTTAAAAGTACTGTCATAAGTTTTTTGACAGGAAATCGATCAACAATAGAGCCACTAAATGGAGCTAAAATAATTCCAGGGATAAGATGCATTGCTGCAACAGTTGCTATTAAAAATGCAGATGCACCAAGTTCTATAAGCATTGAATAAATAGCAACATTTGAAAACCATGCTCCAAAATATGCTATAAATTGTACTGAAGATAATTGTCTTAGTACCTTGTGTGTTCTAAAAAGCTCTCTATATGTCAAAATATTATTTAAATTCTATTTTTACTAAGTGAGAAAAAGATTCAGGAGAAGGAACTATAATTTCACATTTGTATGAAGAGATATGGGTAGTATCTGCTATTTTAGAAAGTTTTGATATTTTTAATTCTGTTTCTTTACCATCTAAATATATTACTTGTTTTTGTATCTCATTTGCTTTATTTATAGGTATATAAATTATTAATTTTCCAGCACTTAAATCCATACTTGAATATAACTCAACCCCAGGATTGACATAGTCTCCAATCTCTACAGCAATATCGTAAATATAATTATTTTTCTCTACTAAAGTTTTATTTGAGATAACATCTTCAAGTGTAGCTATTTTTGTTTTTAAGTCACTTATATTTGAGGAGATATTAAAAATCTTTATTCTTTGATTATCTTTATCAAATCGTGATTTTGAAGAAACTTTTTGAAAACTTTTTAAGGTTCCTTGCTCTATTTTAAGAATTTTATTTAAATTTTGAAGTTTTATTTTTGATTGTTTTAAATCTTCTTTATTAACATTATCATTTATTTTTACTATTGTGCTGTTTATTGCTTTTTGAGACTCTATCTTATTATTTACAAACATCACTTGACCACTAACTGCTGATTTAATCGTATAGCTATTTATAGGATTTAGTTTAGCATAATATTCACTAGCAAACATAATAGAACTACATAATAATACACCATTTAGAATTTTTTTCATTTTTTATCTCCCATTTCAAGTGGACGAAATATATCATCATTTATCTTGATATTTAGTTTAATTTTTTTATTATTTGTATTTAGGAAATGTCCAATATATTCATTGTCATTAAAAATAAACAGAACATCTTTATAAGTTAAATATGTTCCATCAAAATCAAACCTAACTTTGATCTCTGATTTTGTATGATTTTTCATAAACTCTTCACGTATACTTTGGTTTACAAAAAGCTCAATTTGCAGTGGATTAAACTTAGCTATTTTATAGATATCTATGCTATTTAAATCTGCTTTTAAAAGATTTATTTCATCATCATACACAATATTTTCAAACTGTGGTTTCCCAAAAACAATTTTAAATGCTTTGTTTATACTTACTTCTAACAAAGGATATAAGTTTTCATTTTTACTATAAAATTTCTTTAATGATTTTAATTTTCCATTATAAAATCCAATTTTTCCTAAATAATCCTCATCAATTATAAGTTGTTCTTCTGCTCTACTTTCTCGTATAGCTTTTAATCTTTGAATATAGCTAAAATACAATTCATACTTTACAGGATCTAAAGTAGCACCATCGTCTTTTAAAGGCTTTTTTTGAGGAGCTGGTGGTTTGATTTTTTCTAACTCTAAATTTAAAAAATGGTTTATCATAACATTGATTTTTTCATTTGTATCCAATGCAGTATAAGGATTTGTTACTGCAAAAAGATAAAAAGGAATAAGTAAAATAAAGAGTATTTTTTTCATATCACATCTCTTACACATCGAATAAAATTACTATTTGTTTTTTTATCCCTTGTAATTTTTCCCGTCTTAAAATCAACACCCCAAAGAAAACTATCATCGTCTTGAAAAGATGTACTAGTACTATAAAAGTTTGGTTTAACAAATTGAAATTTTTTATTAATTGCATTTTTTTCATTGACATCAACAATTTGTAAAAGCTCATAAATAGAAGGTACTCTCCAGTCATCAAAACCTTGCAATACAATCGTGTCACAATACACTTCCGCAGTGATAAAAGTTTCTAAGTACTCAGTAACTTCCACATCATCTTGCCATATTAATTTATCTGTTGTATTAATAACAACAGAACGATTTTTTTCATATTCACCTGCACTCAAAAAAGAAAATAAAGACACTATAATAAATAAATATTTCATCAATATTCCCCTTTTATAAAAGAGACTTCTCTTACACATCGAATGTTATATCGTACTAAATCTGAGTCAATTCCACTTGTACCATAAGCAAAATCAATAAACCAATTTTTTCTTTTTTCCAATACACTCACAGAAGATGTCCAGTATGGTGAAGGGGTTATATACTTTACTTTATCGATACTTGCAGGCGTTACTTTTGAATAATCAAGAAGTTTTATCATCTCCTTATAAGTAGGTACTCTCCAGTCCTTTTTATTTGCAAAATCTAGTTTTCTACAGTACACCTTAAATTCCAATCTATTGAGTTTTAATTCAACATTTACATTACTATCTTGCCACATTAAATTCTCATGAATAAAGGTTATTTTCTCCACACTTTTTATTTTATCTCGCGTTTTTTTCTCCAAAGAAGCTTGATATTTTTCTACTCTATTTGGGTAAGTAGTATCTACATAATCTTTAATAATAGAATCAACTTCTTTTTTATCAATATCTGTTTTGAGAATCTCACCCCACGAAAACTCTGCAGCAAACAATGAAAAGTGACATAAAAATACTATGAAGAAAAAATTTCTGATATATTATCCTTTTTCATTAACTCTTTCATAACTTTTATAATACTTACTTTTTCTTTTTTGTATTCCGATAGTGAAAGGTTTTCTAATTTATAAATGATTTTATCCAATTCTTCATCAATATTAATATAAACAAGTAAAATCTTAAAAAGTTCTTCTGGAGTTTTAGCCTTTTTAATGCTATTAAGTAAAGGAGTCTCTTTTACTTTTTTTGTTCTTTTTTTCCAAAATACTATAAGTCCTAGAAAAATCATTCCATTTAGTAGTCCCAAAATAAAATAGAATATTTTTTCATTATCTGTAGTAGTAACTATTTGAGTATTTATTTTTGGTGATATGATTTTTTTTGGCGTATCTAATATTTCTAATTTCACTTCTTTTACATTTTTTGAATTTACTTTTATAGAATATTCTTTTGTTTTAATAGTTTTTATATCAGAAGTTTTTTTATCAAAATATTGTATCTCTATACTAGGTATAGTCAAATCATCTTTTCCTATAATAGAATACGTTTTTGTATATGTTCCACCATATCGATTATTTTCTATATTGTATTCTTTTTTTGATGGATTATCATAAATAGTTGTATTAGGTATATCTAATTTCACCTCATCTAAATCATCAATATTACCTCTACCTTGAATATACAATTTATAAGAAACAGCATCACCTTGATTTATAACATCTTTATCAATTGTCGATTCTATAGTGAAGTCACCTATTAGATTGATATTTTTGGGCAATGATTGAACATTTAAATCAATTTTATTAGAATACACAGCTGTTGTATCTGTAGGAGTTGTAATATAAAAACCACCTCCATATCCACTTTTTACAGTTTTAACCCCTATTTTAAGTGGCTCTAACGTAATTTTTCCAGCTTTTTGAGGAAAGAGAAGATATTTTATCTCTTGTTCTACATACTGTGTATAGTTGTTTTGTGATTGTTGGGGTTTGAGTTCTTTTACCCAAAAATTTTCAAACTGTGGTTGTGTATAATCAAGGCTCACGATATCTAAATCTTTTTTATATTTAAAGTTTAAAGTAAACTCAATAGCTTCACCTACATAAACATCTTTTTTATCCACACTTATTTTTAAATCATAAAGATCTGATTTTGTTTTTTCCACCTTAAGCATTTTTATAGTTTTGGCTTGCGTTTTTTCTATTTTATTATCAATCAAAATCTCAAAAGATGGGATATGAATATCTTTATTTCCCACTAAAGCATACGCAATAGAAAACTGATAGGTTCTCGATCCATTGATAATAGTTGTATTTTTTGAACTCCCTGCACTTTGCACCACAATACCATCTACTTTTGTAATCTCTGGCATAACTATATCTGTACCTGATGCGATAATTTTAAACTGCACTACATCATTTTTATAAAAAGTATCTGGGGCTTGTAGTAATACTTTTGCATTTAATATAAATGGTAAAAATACAATACAAAAAATATATACTATTTTACCAAGGCTGTTTTTCATCATAGTGACTCTCTTTATTTGTTTTAACTTTTTGCATAAATACAGGTGTTGGTTGATCTTTTAATAACTTCATCCATTTTTTTTCTTCTAGTTCTGATAATTCATCTTTTTTTTCTGTATTTTTACCTGTACTTTGTTGTTCTTTACTCTGTTTTTCTTTACTCTTCTTATCTTGTTCTTTTGACTTTTTTTGTTCTTTATTTTTATCGTGTTTTTCTTTTGAATCTTTTTTATCTTTATTTTTGTCTTGTTGATTTTTATCGTCTTTTTTCTTTTGTTCTTTTTTATTATCTTTCTTATCTTTGTTATTTTGTTTCTTTTTCTCTTTTTTCTTCTTTTTCTCTAACTCTTTGTTTACTACATCTAAATTTTCTTGTGTTTCTTTATCCTCTTTTATTTTCAGAGACTTCTCATATAATTCTTTTGCTTTTTCTAAATCATTACTCTTTACATAACTATTACCTAGATTATGTAGTTTTTTAGATTCTAGTTCTTTATCTTCTGTTACTATTTTATTATACACATCTATTGCATCTTTATATTTACCTTCTTTATATAATGCATTTCCTAAATTGTATAATGATTCATTATTCGTATTTACTTTTCTATACATATCACTGGCTTTTCTGTAGTCTTTACTCTTATATGCTTTTGAAGCACTTTCGATATTTTCATAGTTAAAGGTATATGCAAAACTCTCTATAGGCATAAGCGATGTTGATGCAACAAAAAATATTCCTACTAAACTATTTATACTTTTTTTTCTTTTAACAGTAGGGAAAGAACTAAATGCAATAAGTAATAAAAATATTCCCAAAGCAAGTGGATAATAAAACAATTCTGTATACACTTTTACTTTTTGAATATTAAGCTCCTCTTTTTGTGACTGTATATTGATTCTATTTATGATAGCTTCCACATCACCAGCATCAAGAGTAAAGTCTATATAACCACCACCACTTTGTAAGCTCAGTTTTTTTATAGATTCATTGAGTTTTACTGTTACTATGTCTCCATTGTTATTTGTCAAATATGAGCCATTTTTTGGTATGGGTGCACCTTGTTTGGTTGCTAGTCCTATACTGTATACAACAATATCATTTTCTTTTATATATTTTAATTCCTCTTCATACTCACTACTATTTCCCCCATCACTTAAAACGATAAGGTTTTTTACTTTATAGTCTGCTAACATATATTTAGTAGCTTCTAGTGTAGAGAATATATTTGAGCCATTTACAAAATCTAATTCTGTATTTAAATTATCTACTATAAACTTTAAAGAGACAAAGTCTTCTGTTACAGGAGAAAGGATAAAAGAATCTTTTGCAAACAGAACTACCCCTATTGTTGTATTTTTAGCAATTTTTACTATCTCTTGTAGTTTTTTCTTTGCTAAGGAGATTCTATTTGGATATATATCTGTTGCTAGCATAGAAGTAGATACATCAAGAGCGATGACTAGTGGAATAAGTGACTGCTTAATATTTTGTTCTTTTTTATTTATCACAGGTCGTCCAAGAGCTACTATAAATAATATAAGAACCAAAAAAAAGAGACTATTTCTTACATTTCTACTTAAATATTGATTTCCTACTTTTAACTTCGCTAAGACATCCTTTGAAAAATACTTTTCGACAGAATTTTTTGATGTAATAATTAAAATGATTAATAAAACTAAAGGTATCAGCATCATATAAAAAACATTTTGATGTAAAAACTCCATTATATATTTTCCCTTTTGTTTTTAAAATATACAAAAAATAGTAAAGCTAAAAAACTTACTATTAAAGGATAAAAGAAATAGTATTCTTTGACGATAATTTTATTTTGCTCTATTTTACTTTTTTCTAGTTTATCTATTGTTGTATATATTGCTTGTAAGTCACTTTTTGTATAAGCCACAAATGTTTTACCACCAGAGCTTGAAGATAATTGATCTAATGTATAGGTATTTGCGCGTCCTATTGCAATCGTATATATTTTGATATTATACTTTTTTGCTAATTTAACGACAACTGAAAGTGGTATATTACTCGCTGTATCTTCCCCATCTGTCACGGCTATAATAATTTTTGTTTTTGTCTCTTTTTGTTTTAAAATATTAATAGATGTAGCGATACTATTTATAAGTGCAGTTTTATCCCCTACTATCCCTACACCTAAGCCCTCTATAATTTTTGCTTGAGCTTTTTTATCATAACTCAAAGGAGATGCCGTCATAACTGTAGTTCCAAATACTACTATCCCTATATTATCATTTTGTCTTTTTGATACAAAATCTTTAATAATCTCTTGAACTACTTGCCATCTATTTTGATCTGTATTCAAAGGATTAAATCCACGTTCTCTCATAGAGCCGCTAGTATCAAGTGCAACAATCATATCAATACCATCTTTTTTATTTTTAATGATGTTGAGTTCTTTAACAGGTGAAGATAAAGCGATAATTGCAAAGAGTATAGTTACCCATTTTAAAATTGATATAAAACTGCTTTGTATCCCTTTTGACTTTTCAAAGATTTCTAGATGTGGCATATAATATGATTCTGATTTAGCTTTACAATACCTACTGCATAATATAAATGGAATAATTAATAATAGCAAATAAGAGTATTCAAATTTTAGCAATAACAAATTATCGAACATCTAAACTATCCATAAATATGCTATATTGTGTTTTTACCTTTACGCTAAACTCACTTGGTATCTCTTTTTTATACTTATATGCTTCAAGTTCATTTGTTAACTCTTCAAGTAAGAGAATTGATCTTTCCTCTTTTGCTAAAAAATTTCCATATTTTGTGATTTCATAAGCTGTTTTTTTTACATTTACAAAATCCAAATTTTGCATCTTTTCATAGAAAATTTTTTCTTGAGTTTTTTCTTTTGGTTTAAGAAACTTATAAAGTAGATAAAAACTTGCTAAAATCACCACACATAGTAAAAAAACAACACTGTAATATAAGTATATACTTAAATCAGGTATTTGCACAATAGGCTTTATATCATGTATTTTTATCATCATTCACCATAGGTATTCTTTCAAATTATCAAAATTATTAGTGATATATTATCAAAATTAGTGTACAATTCCACTTATGAATTATATAAAAAAAAATATTTTAATCTTAGGTTTTACTGCGACTTTCATAGGCTGTTCCCAATCAGCCACATCTGTATTTAATAAAGATGCATCCTATGGACAAAATATACAATATTCCAAAATTTTAAAATCAATTGAAAAAGATGATGTGAATGCTATTTTCAATCTTACATATTTAAACTCATCAGATAGTAACAAATGGGACAATGGAAAACAAAATTTTCTAATAGGTACTTATGTTTTTGATACTATAGACAATGATTTTGAATTAACCATGAATGGGCAAAAACAAATTTCATCACAGGAAATTTCAAAAGAAAATCCACTCTATAAAGATATTGCATTTCGTAATAGTTGGGCAAAATACAATATTGTGACTTTTAACAATGATAACAATTCAACACTTACTATACAATACACCCATCCAAAATTGAACACAATTTCAGAAACATTTATCAAAGAATAGGTTCCTTAAGTGTTACCTATTACCTCGTAAGAGTTTTTGTTCTCTTTTAATTTCTTTTTTTTCTCTGTAGTTGTAAATACTTTTTGTACATTTAACACTTGATCTCTATCTACTAGGCAAGTCATTTTTTCTTCTGAAAGAGAACCTTTAGATGGATCATTGATAGGTATTTGAAATGTTACTTCCATATATTTCATTTTTCTAACCAACGTCATAACCCATATTGATAGTAATACTATAACTATAATGATTACTGTTCCTAAAATCAATGTTAAACTCACAACGTTTTTTTCACCATCTTCTATTCCACCGAGTATTGCTACACGAATTGATAATAACAGAAGTCCTATAATTGCAATAAAAATTGCTAATAATATTTTGGCACTTCGTATGTCCCATTGCTTTCCTTTAATAAAATCTACAAATTTCCATGTAAATATCATTGAAACCAAAATATACGTAATAAATAAAATCACCGTTGACATTAAAAATCCTTCTTCTTTTTTAAATATTTCTTTTTATTTTATTGGAATAGATATGAAAAATTCTGCACCAAAATAATGATTATTTTTATATTCAAACTGCACATTTTTTACACCTATTGAACCTTGCATTCCATCAACAATTAAATTATAAGTCATATGAAGCCCCAATCCAGTTCCCAATGACTTATGTTTCGTAGTAAAATAAGGTTCAAAGATATGTGTTATTACATCATCCTTGATACCACCACCATTATCTTTAATTGTAATTATTGCTTGGTTATCCTTTAAAGTTGTCGATATAAATATAAATTTATTTTCATCATTAGAACTATTTTCATCTAGGGCATCTTTTGAATTATTAAAAATGTTAATAAGACATTGTATCAATTCATTTTCATAACCATTGATTTCTATACTTTTACTTATATCCTTGACTATTGTAATATTATGATTTTTTATTGATCCTTCTACTAGATGTAAAAAACTTTCTATGTCATTTTTAAGATTAAATACTTTTTTGCTTCTTTCACCTTTAGCAAAGTTTCTAAAATCATCTATTGTTCGAGAAAGGTACTGTGCATTATCATTTATGATATTACAAGTTTTAACAAATTTATCATCAGATAATACACCATATTCCTTTTCCATAATTAAACCTGTCGATGCTGTTGATATAGCTGAAAGTGGTTGTCTCCATTGATGAGCAATATTTCCTATCATTTCACCCATCGCTGCTAGTTTAGATTGACTTATTAACAGTCTCTCTTTTTCTTTTAGTTCATGATCTTTGTTAAACTTTACCGTTATATCATGTACTGTTCCATACAATACAATCTGTTCTACTCCATTACTATCTTTATGAAAAGAGATTTCAGCTTTTGCCTCAACTACTTTTTCTTTTCCACTTTTTAACAATAGTTTATGAATAAGATGAAATGGGACATTCTCTTGTATCGATTTTGATAAACTCTCTTGAACTATCTCCTTATCTTCTGGATGGATAAAGTTCATAAAAGAGTCTGATGTTAAATCTTTTTTATTATAATCAGCTTCAAAAATCACATACGACTGTTTTGACCATAACAATTCATTTTTATTTACATTAAATATCCAAGAACCCATATTTGCAACACTTTGAGCAATCTCCAACTCTTTTTCATTTTGGCTTATTTTATTCGTATAAATCCTAATTTTAGTATAAATTTTTAGAACTATAAATATCCCAACCATCATAAAAAATAGTGAAGTTATTACTATTGCAATAATAAGCTTTTTTACTTCTTTATCAGTTTTATTTATATTTTCTACAAGTGTAGTTTCATTATTTTGAGGTATATTTTGAAGTGTGTTGATGGAAAAATAAAGATTGATTGAAGATGTTGAAGTTATAGATAAAACTATTATTAATAACAATGGTATCAAAAATTGTTTTTTATTTTTATTTTGCATAAAAAATTATAGCATTTAATAAATTAATATTTAAAATACAGTATAATCACGCATGCAAAACACAGCCCTAAATATACTCAAAACTGGTAAAACATATATCTTAAATGAAGATGATATTATTATATTTTCGATATAATTAAATAAATAATCAAAGGGGATAACATGATAAATAAAAATGATATATTGGAATTTTTAAAAAAACTACAACCAGAATTAAAATCAAATGGTATCAACTCTTTAGGTTTATTTGGTTCTAGGGCTAAAAATACAAATACATCTATTAGTGATATAGATATTGTTTATGAAACATCAAGTAGCTTTATCGAAAAACATCAAGGATGGAGAGCATTTACATATCTAAATGAAAACTTAAGAGATAAAGTATCAAAAAAGTTCAATATAACTGTAGATATGTTTGATTTAAATAGTTCAAGTTCTATTAGAGACAAGGTTAAAAAAGAAGCTATCTATGTATAATGAAGATGATATAGATAGAATAAAATTGATTCTAGTAAAAATAGACTATATACTCGATATTTGTAATTCTGGAATAATAAAAGCTTTGAATGATTATAAAACTACAAGACCAGCTATTATGATGCACTTAACATCAATAGCAGAACAATTTACAAAATTAAAAGATAAAAATATCCTAGATAAATTTGACCAATCAGATATAAAAGGTGCAATTGATACTAGAAATTTTATTGCTCATGATTATGAAGGAATTAATTTACCTATTATCGAGTTTATTATTCGAGAAAGATTACCGATTATTAAAAATATAATTGAAGATATAATATAAATATAATTATATCTTCAACTATTCTAAATCATAAAATATTCCTCTAACTATATAAGAGTATAATCACGCATGCAAAACACAGCCCTAAATATACTCAAAACTGGTCAAAATGTCTTTCTTACAGGTTCTGCAGGAACTGGTAAAACTTATATCTTAAATGAATATATTGTATATTTAAAATCAAGAAAAATATATCCTACTATAGTTGCCCCCACAGGAATAGCTGCATCACATTTAGGAGGACAAACGATACATTCCTTTTTTTCTCTAGGAATAAGAAATGAAATTGATGAATCTTTTGTACAAAATCTCTTGGATAAAAAATATCTTCAAGTACGATTTTCTAAATTAAAAGTTTTAGTTGTTGATGAAACATCAATGGTTAGCCCATTTATATTTAGTGCAATGGATACTATTCTCAAAGCCTTTAAAAAAAACAACAAACCATTTGGTGGTATTCAAGTGATACTTTCAGGTGATTTTTTTCAGTTACCACCTATCTCTCAATCTCAAGATGGGAAAAGATTTGCCTGGCAATCCCCAGCATGGAGAGATTTAGACCTTCAAACGTGTTATTTAGAAAAGAAATTTAGGCAAAATGATGATGTACTTATATCAATTCTTGATGAGATACGAAGCGGTAATATATCTTCAAATACTCACGATGTTTTAAATTCACGAATCGGTATCTCTTTAGATACCTCTTTTAAACCAACAAAACTCTATACTCATAATCTCGATGTTGATAAAATAAATAATGATGAGTTACATAAATTAAGCTCTGATTCTCATGATTTTCCATTTACATCTCAAGGGGCTAAGAGTAATATAGAAAAAATCTTCAAATCTTCTATGGTACAAGAAAATATGACACTGAAAAAAGATGCTGTTGTTATGTTTATCAAAAACAATCCTGAAAAGGGGTATATAAACGGAACGACAGGAATAGTAATAGATTTTTCAAAAGATGAAAACTTACCTATTGTAAAACTATCCAATGGATACACAGTAAAAGTCGCACGTGAAGACTGGACTATTGAAAATGACAAAGGCTCTATTACTGCAAAAATATCACAGCTTCCACTAAAACTTGCATGGGCTATTACTATTCATAAATCACAAGGTATGACGCTAGATTCTGCACAAATTGATCTATCCAAAACTTTTGAAGTTGGTCAAGGATATGTTGCTCTTTCTCGTATCAAAAGTATAGATGGTTTACAACTTATTGGCTTTAATGATACAGCACTTATGGTTGATCCTTTAATTTTAAGTATCGATGAAAGAATCAAACAAGCTTCACAAAAATCACTGAACAAAATATCATCTTTGAGCACTGAAGAGTTAGCAAATCTTAATCTTATCCATGTAAAAAAGTTGGGTGGAATTACAAACACCTCAGAGATACAAAAACAAAAAAAAGAGTTACAAAAAAAACCAAAAGTTTCAAGAGATTTAGCAGATATTCATCTCAAAACAAAAAACTTAATCAAAAGCTGCGATACTATTGATGATTTATCTTCAAAAAGAGAACTCGGCTTTGATACGATTATTAAACATCTAGGTATTTTAAAACAGGCAGATAAAGATTTGGATTTACAAAAGTATATGCCAAATTCTGAAATATGTAAAAAAATAAATGAAGCAATAGATAACATTAAAACTCAAAATAATAAAGACAATTTTAACGAACAAGGAAAAATAAAACTCAAACCAATATTTGACAAACTCAATGGAGAGATAAGTTATAATGATATCAAGATTGTATTGTTGTAATATAGTGGATTTTAATCCACATAAATAACATCTATGAAGTCTTCATCATTAGAAATAGGACTATTTTCTTCTTTATATTTTAAAGCCTTGGAAGCTAGTATAAATTTAATATTTGATGTATCTACATTATTTAAAATCCAATGCAGATAATCAACATCTAATTCAATCCATAAATTTCCAGAAAACTTTCCAAATCCTATTTTTTGATTCTGTATTGGGGCATTATACCTTTGTTCTAATTGTTCTTTGGCTTCAGTATTACCCATATCTGATAAACCATGAAGATATTCAGTTGAGAGTTTTTCCCATTCTAAAGTGTTATATACTCCAAAATCAATTATATCTGACATATCTTTTCCTTCTATTTTAAATTTTTTTATATTATAGTACCATTTGTTCTCTTTTTATTAAGAAAAATAACGTAAACTGAAATACAAGTTTAGAAAAATTTATTATACTACAAACTACGAATACTTTATAATAGGTTGTACATTTTCATTAACAATGTTAAAAACATTGTCTTTCTTTTTTTCAATCCATCCTGATGTTTCATCCTCATAGATAATGATATTTGCATTTTTTTTCCCCTCAAATGGACGAATTGCACGTCCAATTATTTGTTGCATTCGTGCTGTATCTTCAAAAGGGGGATAAGCAGGGCTTAAACAAAAAACATTTCTAATTGATGGGATATCTGTCCCTTCTCCTAAAAGCTTTGACGTTCCTATCAAAATATAATCAGTAATTTCATGTTCAGTTAAGTTTTCAAATATAGCATTTCTTTCTTTTGCTTTAGTATCTGCATCTATATAAAAAACTGTATATTCATTTTCTAATTCTTCTTTTATAGTTACCCCTAACTCTAAGGTATTTACTAATATAACCGAACGATTATCCCCATTTAATTTTTTTTCATTTTGAAGAGTATTATGAATATCTTTTATCAATGTTTCTTTTCTTTTTTTTGATTTATCAATATTTTTTTTCAACATCCCTAATTTTACATTAAAATCTAAAGACTGTAAAAATGGCTGATTTATATCTATTTTGAAATTTGTTTTTTTAAATTCTATAATTGGACGTACCAAAAATCCATCTCTATAAAGATCTTCTATCTCTACTCGTGTGAGTTCATTTCCAACTAAATCAAAAAGTCTTTGTTCATTTTGAGTATTATTCCTATAAGGTGTGGCAGTCAGCCCATGTTTGTACATAGCAGGTATTTTGGATACAACTTTATAGTACACATCAGCACTGCATTTATGCATCTCATCACATATAATTTGTGAGTATTTATCTTCAATTATTTTTTGTAATGTTACATCAGTATTTAAAGACTGCCAAGTAGTAATAAGTATAGGTGCCCCAAACTCTTTTTTACTAGAACTTATCTCTCCAATACACTCAGGATTTATATCCAAAATAGCTTGAAATCTTTTTTTCGTCTGCTTTACTAAATCTGATTTTGGTACTATAAAAAGTGTTCGTATATTTCTTTTAGCGATTAAATATGCAGCAATATTTGTTTTACCAGCACCTGTTGGTGCATAGATATAACCAGTTAATGTAGTTCTTGTAAACTTATCTACACATTCTTGCTGGAATTTTCTTGGATAAAATCCTTTTAAAGGAATACTCTCTTTATCATCAATTATTTTACATTTATCTCTTTGGGGTACATTTACATTCCAATGAATATCGTTACATATATTTTTAAATTTAAAGAGAAGTTCTAATACTTTCCCATAAGGAAATAACTTCTTTATCTCTCCATCGATTACGGTTACTTGACTTCCTATAATAAGTTGCATCATCTACTCCTTTTTTTATTACAACTATTATAGACAAAAAAACAAAATCACTTCAAAAGAATGACACAATGCAATTTTTTAATACAGATTATTCCTATAATTTGCTATGATTAATCTATCAAATAAGGAGGCACAATGTTTTATGGGATTCTCATTCTTTTCATCGGTATGGCTTTAGCTATATTTATTAGAAAAAAAGCTAGTAAACAATCTTGCATCATCAAAAAAATCTTTCCTTATATTGTCCTCGTTTTAAGTGGTTTTATTGCTACATTCGTTCTCCTACTAAATAAATAAAGATATTAATATATTTAAAAATTATTTAAATATATAGTACTTTTCTACACACTTGTAAATATTTAAATAATTTATAATTTTACCAAAACATAAGGATTTTAATAAATATTAGCTTATTTTGTATTATTACTTATACATATTTATTTTTACCTATGTTACATATTTACGCTTTTTAACTGTTACTTTTCTTCATTATGTGATAATTACTCAAATTAACAATTAGCCTTTAAAACTTAAAGAATAATCAAATTAGTACAATATAGTGTGTAATATATACACATTAAATAGCGAGTAAACTGAAACAATTAGTGTTACTTTTTTACATACAATGACCTTAAACATTGACTTTTTATTAATAAATAAAATTAAAATTAAAAATATTAATTAATATTTATATTTTATTTATTAGATATTCCAATAGTGTATAAATAGGTTCAATTTACGAGGAGAAAAATATGAAAGAAGAATTGGTAGATAGAATTGAATCTAATCCAAAGTATCAAGAACTAGTTTCTAAAAGAAATAGTTTTGGTATCAAATTAGGTATATTTGTACTAGTGATGTTTTACACATTTATTATGACAATTGCATTTAACAAAGAAGTTCTTGCAACTACAATTGGAGATGGAATTACTACAATTGCATTCCCTATTGCATTAGCTATTTTAGTAATTAGTTTTATTACAACACTAATTTATGTTAAAAGAGCAAATGGTGAGTTTGAAGACTTAACAGACGAAATTAAAGAAGACGTAAAGGATATATTATAATGTTGAAAATTTTAGCACTTATTTCATTTTTTGCATTATCTGCATTTGCAGCTGGAGATGCGAGTTTTGAAGCAGTAAAAAGAGAGCTTAATATCCCTGCGATTATTATGTTTTTTGTATTTATTGTATTTACATTAGGTTTAACAGTTTGGGCAGCAAGAAAAACTAAATCTGCATCTGACTTCTATACAGCTGGTGGAGGAATCACTGGTTTCCAAAATGGTCTTGCAATTGCTGGAGATTATATGTCTGCTGCTGCATTCCTTGGGGTATCTGGTCTTATTTACCTTAAAGGGTATGATGGTGTTATCTATGCTGTATCATTCTTAGTTGGTTGGCCAATTATTCTATTTTTTATGGCTGAAAAATTAAGAAACTTAGGTAAATTTACATTTGCTGATATTGCTGCTTATAGACTTGCTCAAAAAGAGATTAGAACTCTTGCTGCATTTGGTACTATTTCGGTTGTTGTTTTATATTTAATTGCACAAATGGTTGGGGCTGGTAAGCTTATCCAAGTATTATTTGGTATGGAATATGAATTTGCTGTAATGCTTGTTGGTGTTATGATGATTATTTATGTAACATTTGGTGGTATGCTTGCTACTACATGGGTACAAATTATTAAAGCTTGTTTATTATTAACAGGTGTATCATTTATGGC
>Ga0193953_1000711_pt1 | contig 16928 bp, 15 predicted proteins | sample BB_4_MG_FD_140325 | JGI IMG/M metagenome (GOLD analysis project Ga0193953, IMG submission 140325) | Microbial mat bacterial communities from the Broadkill River, Lewes, Delaware, United States - BB_4_MG | ecosystem: Environmental > Aquatic > Freshwater > River > Microbial mats | place: USA... | reverse complement strand
TTAAACGCATTAATCTAGAAAAGTTAACTAAAAACTTAGAAGAGTTAACAGAACATATTTCTATCAATACGGAAATTGAAATTTTGCAAAAGTACTTGGAGATGCAAAAATTGAGATTTGAAGACCGTTTTGAATTTGACATTATCGCCGAGGATATCTTATTTGAAGAAAGTGCGATTATTCCTCCGATGATTACACAACCTTTTATCGAAAATGCCATTGAACATGGTCAATTGCACACCATACAGGGAGGTTTCATAAAAGTAAAATTTAGCAAAGAAAATGAAATGCTCGTCATTTCAATTATAGACAATGGAATAGGAAGAAAAGGGTCGAAAGCGAATAAGAAGAGTTCCGCACACAAAAGTATGGCTATGGATATTACAAGCCAACGAATTGAGAATTTGAATAAAAAATATAAGACAGGTGGTTCGTTATTGGTAAACGATTATAATGAAGAATTGGAAACTGGCACAAAAGTTTTAATTTCATTACCTTACGCCATCGAGACTAACCCAATAAGCTAGCCGAATGAAGAAAGTACTCATAATAGACGACGAAAATAGAACAAGACAACTGATAGCCAAAATGATCGAATCATTTGGTTTAGAAGTTGAGACGATCCCAGAAGGAGAAAATGTTCAATCAGGAATTGCTGCAATAGAAAAACACAATCCTGACATCGTATTTTTAGATATACAAATGCCGGATGGAACCGGGTTTGATGTCTTGGCTTCTATTCCGAATAAAACGTTTGAAGTAATTTTTATTACTGCACACGAAGAATTCGCTATCAAGGCAATTAAGTTTAGTGCATTAGATTATCTATTGAAACCTGTTGATACAACAGAATTAAAAGCTGCGTTGGAAAAAGCACTAGTTACAATTGAAGAGCGTTCTGAACCATCGCAATTTGACGCACTACAAAAAAACATTCAACCATCAGAGAAAAGACGATTGGTATTAAAAACGCAAGAAAGCGTTCACGTTGTTGAACTTGATCAAATTATCAGATGTGAAGCAGACAGAAATTACACTTCATTTTTTCTTTTAGACAACAAGAAGATTCTTGTCTCTAAAACACTCAAGGAATACGAGACACTTTTAGCAGGTCACAACTTTCTACGCGTACAACAATCTCACCTTGTAAACATCGACTACGTAGATCGTTACGATAAAAAGAATGGAGGTGCAGTTGTTATGAAAGATGGGTCTGAAGTACCATTGTCTCCTGCCAAAAGAGACCTGTTTTTTAAGAGATTAGAGAATATCTAAATCAAAAAATAAGTGAAAAACGGTTAATATTCATTAAAACTACCTGAATATTCATTAGTCAATTCACAATCAATTTAAAGTTTGTAGATTGGTAATAAGAAATAAGGAGAATATCAGGAAATTTTCTTTACGTTTCGCTTTGAAATTTTGAAGGATAACACTGCTTGGAGAGGCAGTTTCATTTTCTAGTTTGATTAAAGAGTATAACAGTTCTTAATCCTTCGAAACTAAAGGTTGTGCTTTGCACGAATGTTAAGAAAGTTCCTGATTTTTTATTTCGATTATAAGGTTTTAAAATTCTTCCGCACTACTTGAAGAATTTGTTGTTAATACAACTACTACGAAAAAATTAACTTACTACTAGCAAAAGAGCTGACAATGTCAGCTCTTTTCTATTTATCCTATTTCTATTAATCTTTTTGAATACTATATAAAACCGGTCTACTTGGTGAAGCATCATTTTCAAAAGGAGCCACTTGAAAGTTTAACACATAGCATCCATCATCCACCTTGTCATTCACAAAAATCAATTCTGTAATGGTTCTTTCAAAATTAGGGTTATCCGGAACTTCCCAAAAAGCGTGATGAAACGCTAACTCACCATTATCATTTTCACGATCCACTGATGGCAAATCAATCAATAAATGTTTCACTCCTGCCTGAACTATTTTCCTTGCGCAATCAACATCAAAGTATATCGGGTTTGTAGAAGAATAATCCATCGATTTCTTTTTCAAATCGTTTGGTAAAGTTCGAATTATGAGAGCTTCTTCCGTCAACATTTCCTCCGTGATCAAATCAGAAGTAACCACTAAATCCATATCGCCATCTCCATTTTTTCGTTCAATTGGATCAATAGAAACTAGCCGCGCTTTAAAAAAGAACTTTGTAAGACTTTGGTTTATCGAATGCACCTCTTTTGTAATGTGTCCCAAACATTCCGTATGCGTACCATGACCGTGTGGATTAAAAAATATATTTCGAAAATTAACACTTCCGCCTTCAGCTACAGAGCCAGTATAATGCTCCGTTCTAACCGGCTCAAAGATTGGAGTATCAACATACCAAGCCTTCGGATTCGAATCTGTATTAGAAAGCGAAATAGAGATATCTATCGGCTGATCTGTTTCAATATATTCAGTATTATTCAATAATAATTTCATCGTGATTCGAAGATAAGAAATTAGTAATGTGTTAAAATATTTGAATAAAAGTATTTTTTATTTACCATGGTATATATATTTATTTATATTTGCATTAAACAAAACGAAATTATGAAAAGAATAGGAACATTTTTGATGGCATCGGTTGCACTTTTAGCAGTGTCATGTACATCAACAGAAGAAGTAAAAGAAGAAGTAGTTATAGAAGATACGATGTATACTTTAGATAGCGAAGCATCAACTTTAAATTGGGCTGCCAACATGGGGCCAGATTACGGTCACAACGGAACAATATCTATAACAGAAGGTACAATGACCATGAATGGAGATGAATTAGTTTCTGGTTCATTTACCATTGATATGAATTCAATTAAGAACGTTGATTTAGTTGAAGCGGGAGAAGAAGGAAAAGCGGGTGCACTTGAAGGTCACTTGAAAGGAACAATGGTTGACGAGAAGCATCCAGCAGATTTATTTTTTAATGCACCAGTTTTCCCAACAACTAAAGTAACTTTAGGAGAATACAAAGATGGTAAGTTAGGATTAACCGTATCAGTGCTTGGAAAAGAAATTTCTCAAGAAGTTCCTGTCACTATTAAAAACGATGAAGATGGTGCTAGTTTGAATGGTGCGTTTGCATTAGACTTTACATCAGTAGGTGTACCAGGGTTACAACCAAACGAAGACGGTTCACAAATCAACCCTAAAATTGATTTCAAACTTAATGTTGTAATGACAAAATAATTCAAAACAATTTTAATATGAAGGACGGGCATTGCTCGTCCTTTTTTTATTTTTACCACATGATAAATAAATCGATTAAAGCTGTAATATTTGATTTTGGAGGTGTTATCATCAACATTAACTACAATGACACCATAGAAGCTTTTAAAGCTCTTGGAATTGAAGATTTTGAGTCGATGTACACACAAGCACAACAATCCGATTTATTTAATCAAATAGAAACTGGAGAAATCTCAGCACAACGGTTTATAAATGGAGTTTTGGACTATCTACCTTCAGGAACCTCTCCAAATGAAGTTGTCGCGGCATGGAATGCAATGATTAAAGATGTACCTACAAAAACCATTGAACTACTTTTGGAGTTAAAACGTAGAGGATATAAAATATATCTACTGAGTAATACAAATGAAATTCACATCGATGCAGCACTCAGATCTTGGGATAAAACCAATTATGAACGTCCGGAACAAATTTTCGACACAGTATATCTATCTCATGAGATGAGGATGCGGAAACCAAATAAAGAAATCTTTGAATTTGTCTGTGAACAAGAAAAATTAAACCCTTCCGAAACCTTATTTATTGACGATTCAATTCAACATGTAGAAGGAGCCAAATCTATTGGACTTCAAACGCATCATTTGCAGAATCAAGAAGAAATTTATTCACTTTTCTCTTGACATAGCTCCACTAACATTCCTTTTGTAGACTTTGGGTGTAAAAAGGCAATACGTTTATTATCTGCTCCCGATTTTGGTTTATCATGGATTAAGGTAAATCCTTCCTTTTGCAAGCGAATCAATTCTGAATCAATATCATCCACTTCAAAAGCTACATGATGAAAACCTTCGCGGTTCTTAGCTAAAAACTTGGCTATAGCCGAATCTTCATTCGTCGCTTCCAATAATTCAATTTTTGAATCACCAACCATTATAAAGGCCGTTCGTACACCTTCCGACTCAACGATCTCTTCCTTATAGCATTTCGCGCTTAAAAGTGTTTCATACACACCTATTGCCTCTTCAATATTCTCGACTGCAATTCCTAAATGTTCTATTCGTTTTACCATGGCAAAAAAAAACCCTGAAGAAAACTCCAGGGTTTGAAAATATTATTGATTGTTAGTTTTTAATAAACTTCTCGTTTACGTTATCAAAGTTGATGTAATACACACCGCGTAATAAATTTGAACAATTCACTGAACTACCCACACCCTTCTTAACGATGTTGCCATATGCATCATAAATTTCGTAACGAGTTTCGACAGCATTTCCATTGGCGATGAATTTAATTTCATTCTTCACCTTAGCTGGCGTTTTAGTAACTACAGGAGCATTAGAAACAAACTTAACTTCTTCAGAAGGACGTTTTGTACCAGAATGGTCAATTTGAACAATTCTAACTGTGTTTTCACCAGAGTGTGGTGTTAAAGCAAATTCATAAGAATTTTCTTGACCATTTCCTTTACCTAAAACTTCACCAACTACAACCCATTTGTTCCATCTGTATTGTTCTACAAAGAAAGGCAGTTTACCTTGTTCTCCTTTTGTTTTAAAACTCAATTTACCATCTACACTAATATCCATTTTCACAATACTATAAGTAGATCTTGGTAATAAAACTTCTGGATTTAAAATTTTTGGTTTACAACCATCGTTGTGCTCAATAACAATAAAGACAGGTTCACCAATTTCAATGTTGAATAAGGAAAAATCGATTTCAAAAGCGCCTACACTAGTTCCTCCAGGCATAATATCGCCATTCACAGTAACCTTTGTAGCACAATACCCAAAACCTTCATCATCCATTGGATTCTGAACGTATAGATTCTTACCTTGATACGTCCCCTCTACAGACAAAGCCGCCATAGCCGCTAAGTTCACGAAGAAGATTAATATAAATAAAACTAGTTTTTTCATCCGTTTTCAGTGTAATAGTGCTAAATAATTCTAATACCGCACTATATTTTAACAAATCGTCAAATTGTATTCAACTCACAAATATAATATGTTTTTAATTTAATTCATTGTAAAACAGCGATTATTTAACGAAAAACACCTCTTGCCTTGAATATGGCGTTCTATTTAGGATTCAGAGCATTGCCTCATAATTAAACACGTCTTTATAAAGAATGTTTGCAGATTTTTCTTATTCTTGTATACTGTCACAAGACATTATTAATGAAAAAATTTAGCCTACTTATACTTCTATTCATCGTTATTTCTTCTTGTTCAAAAGATGAAAAACAACAATTTGAATATAGCGGCGGATCGTTGAGAATGGCCTTGGATAATGAGCCAAGTACATACATTCCTCGTGCTGTGATGGATTATTATTCAGCAACTGTTTTAAATCAAATTACTGAAGGGTTGGTTGGTTTTGATCCACAGACACTAAAAATTGTACCTAAAATCGCATCTGATTGGTCCAAAAACAATGACGGAACACTATACACCTTTACTATTCGAGAGGACATTTTATTTCATCCGCATGATGTATTTAAGTCAGACAAAGACCGGTTACTGACAACGGATGATGTCGTGAAATCTTTTGAGATGGCCTGCACACTAGATGAAAATCAATCTGCACCTGCCGCTTACTCCTTTGTATTTAAAGATATTTTGAAGGGGGCAAATGAATTTCTTGAAGGTAAGGCTGAATCTATTAGTGGTATCGTTGTTAATGGAAATCAATTGACCTTAGAATTAATCCATGAAGATCACAACTTTTTAAATAAGCTTTCCAATATCACAGTAGCTATTGTTTCTAAAAAAATAATTGAAAGCAAAAACGAGACGGATGTTGTTGGAACAGGGCCTTTTATGTATTCGGAATACAAGATTGGAGATGAAACATCATTAACGCTCGTTAAAAACAACGACTACTACTTAAAAGATAATGATGGAAATGCGCTGCCTTATTTAGATAGTTTAGTCTTTATCTTTCAAAGTAGAAAGATGGAACAACTGGATATGTTCGAAGAAGGGAAGTTGGACTTAATTGTTGGCTTACCAACAAGTCGAATTACTCGAATGTTAGAAGGGCGCATTCAAGATTTCAATTCAAAACCACCAAAATTAATCTTAGCAAATAATCCATTGTTAGAATCGCACTTCTATTATTTCAACATGGAAGATGAACGATTTAAAGATCCTTTGGTCAGAAAAGCTTTTAACTATGCGATCGATAAGGATGTAATTGGAAGAGATATTTTGAGAAATCAATATTACGACATGGGATATTTTGGTGTTGTTCCACCAATTTCTAAAGCATTACGTGGTTATGATTTTACCAGTGTTAAAAAAGCTTCGTACACTTTCAATCCTGAAAAAGCTCGAAAACTTCTAGCACAGGCTGGATATCCTGAAGGAAAGGGATTTGGATCTGTTGAATTACGCTATAACATTAACGACACGCATTCTGCCGTGGCCGATGAATTTTCTAAGCAAATCTTTCAAGTTCTTGGAATCAATGTCAACATTGACGGTTCTACTTTTGAGCAATTAAATGAAGATGGCGCAAAGGGGAATGGAGATATTTTCAGAATGGGATGGTCTGCAGATTATGCGAGTCCTGAGTCTTTTTTAATGAACTTCTATGGAAAATTTGTTCCTGAAGATTCTACTGAACAATCGTACATTAACAAATCAAGATACACTAACCATTTATTCGATCAGTTTTTTGAACAGGCCAAAAGCTCTAAAAAGATTTCTGATCAAATGTCGATGTTTTCAAAAGCGGAAGCAGAATTAATGAAAAATCCACCAATTATTCCTTTATGGTATACTGGGGACATTGAAATAACGCAGTCTTATGTACGTGACTTTCACTTTAATGCGCTTAATTATTTCGATTTCACGTCTGTCTACATTAAGACGTGGACAGCTGAAGAATATGAAGCTAAGCATAGTCTAAAAACAAACTAACCTTTCATTTTTATGAAATCATTTATTTTGACACTGATGATCTCAGTTGTCTATAACTTTTCATTTGCGCAACCCTCACAAACTGTTCGAGGAAAGGTTTATGATTCAGAAACACAATTTCCTTTAACCGGAGTAAAAATTCAAGTTTACACCAAAGATAGTACACTTAAGTTGCGTGCACTTTCTAATTTAGAAGGCAATTTTATTATTCAAAATGTGCCTATTGGGAAGCACGAACTTATTGCAACTTACCTCACTTATGATCCAAAGACAATTACGATAGAAGTTAATTCTGGAAAAGAATCTATTATTAATCTTCCTTTACAAGAGAGTTTTGTTGAACAAGCAGAGGTAACAGTAACGGGAAGAAAAAAAGGTGGTGTTATAAATGAATTGGCATTAATATCGGCTCAACAATTTAGTGTAGAGGAAACCGACCGCTATCCTGGTTCTCGCTCCGACCCAGCCCGAATGGCTTCAAACTTTGCAGGAGTTGGTGGTGCCGATGATTCTAGAAATGACATTGTAATTCGTGGAAACTCACCCCTTGGTGTTGTTTGGCGAGTTGAAGGTATTGATATTCCAAATCCTTCTCACTTTGCAATTGCAGGAAGTACAGGAGGGCCAGTTTCAATATTGAACAATAAAATTCTTGCCAATTCAGACTTCTTCATGAGTGCCTTCCCTGCTGAATACGGAAACTCGACCTCGGGTGTTTTTGACTTAAAACTTAGAAATGGGAATAATAGCATGCATGAGCTCACCGCACAATTCGGTTTTTTAGGTACAGAATTAATGGCTGAAGGTCCGCTTAGTAAGTCAGGGAAATCGAGTTACCTCGTAATGGGGCGATATTCCACATTAAGCCTCTTTCAAGCCATCGGGATTAAAATTGGGACTGATGCTGTACCTGCATATGGCGATGGGGCACTGAAGTTTAATTGGCGATTGAAAAAAGGGGGAGCCCTATCTGTTTTTGCCATTGGAGGAGCAAGTGATATAGATATCCTAATTTCTGATCAAACCGAATACTCGGAGGAGTTTTATGGAGAAGGAGATCGTGACCAATACTTTAATACCGCAATGGGAATCGCAGGAATTTCTTGGAAAAAACCAGTTTCAGAAAAAACATTTATAAAAGTAACTGGAGCTTATTCCTATGAAAGTCAACGTGCAATTCATGACTTTTTAGTAAGGTCAATAGATTCAAACAATCAAATTACATTATTGGATAAATACCAGTTATTGGACTACACCTTTTCAACAAGCAAGGCGTCTGCATATTTCAGTTTAAATCACAAAATCAACAAAAAGCATTTAATTAAAGTTGGTTTGAATGCCGATATGTATATGTTTGACATGATTGATTCCGTTGCTTCACAAGGTCACTCAAGTTTGGATCATGATGATTATGACATTCGTTGGGACTACAAAGGAAATGCAATGTTGATTCAGAATTTCATCCAGTGGAAATGGCGAATTACTGAAAAAATGGCATTTACAGCAGGACTTCACAATCAATATTTTACTCAAGGACATGCGCATAGTATTGCTGAACCGCGAATTGGTTGGAAGCTAAACATGAAGAAAGGGCAATCGATTAGCATCGGTGCCGGGATGCACAGTATGACCCAACCTATGTACACTTATTTCTACCATCAAACAGATACAGTTACTGGTGAAAAGGTGTACAGTAATGATGATATGGACTTCTCAAGATCATTACACTCAGGTATTGGATATGAAAAAGCATTCAAGAACAGCTTAACACTGAAAACAGAGGCGTATTATCAATATCTTTATAATATCCCTGTTACAATTCAACCTTCATCATTCTCTCTAATTAATATGGGAAGTGGATTTGCTAGGTTCTTTCCTGAACCATTAGAAAACACAGGAACTGGATTCAATTATGGTTTGGAAGTTACCCTTCAAAAATTCTTTGATAAGTCATTTTTCTTTTTGATTTCAGCTACCGTTTATGATTCTAAATATACGGGAAGCGATGGTGTATTGAGAAACACATCTTATAACGGACTATATATCGCAAATCTATTAGCAGGAAAAGAATTCAAACTCAATGCGAAACAATCAATTTCTGTGGGAATTAAAACAACTGTTGCTGGTGGAAAACGATATGGTTATGTTGATCCTGTTGCATCAGCAGAATTAAATGAGATCATTTATTTTGATGAAGGTTTTAACGAACGTCAATTTTATGACTATTTCCGTGCAGATTTAAAAATCAATTGGAAGTTTAATGCGAAGCGTACAACACATGAAATTGGATTAGATTTGGTCAACATCTTCAATTCTAAAAATTTATTGAGTTTGGCATACGCTCCAAATCTAGCTGATCCAACTGCCGAACCTATTGCTGAAAAACAACAGTTAGGTTTCTTACCAATATTCTATTACAAAATTGACCTTCGATTAGGAGGAAAGAAATAAAACAAGAATCATTCAACAAAAAAGGCTCCAGATGGAGCCTTTTTAATTCTATTGACTTTCAACTACCACACTGGGCAACTATCACATGCGTTTTTTCCTCTTAAATAGACTAAAAACCCAATAACTACATCAGCTTCATAATATCCGTAAGCTTGTTTCGTGTATGCGCTAGGATCGTTAGGACGGTTTTTAACTTTCACTTGATGATGAAACCCGGCACCTAAATTCGGTTGAATAAAGAAATGTCGAAAAAACTCAAATCTTAATCCCAAATGTCCAGATAAACCATACCCGGAAAGCGAAATTGTTCTGAGGTCATTTTCACCGGCAAACCTGAAATCGTTAAACGATAGTATCCCTCCAGCCGCTAATCCAACATTTGTTGAGAATGCGAACCAATCTTTCTTGCCCGTTTTCCACCATTGATCTGTTCGAGTCAATTCAAATCTCAAATAATTTAAACCGTCCGAATTTTCATAGTGGAAATGTTCTCTGTCCGTTGTTATTGGAACACCAGAATACAATCCAGACCACGCCGTGTCAACCCCTGGATCGATGGAACCACTTAAAAGTACTTCGTTGTTGTCTGCGAAAATGTATTTCATGTGATCATATCCAAAAGAAATCGACCAATTGTCTTTGAAATAATACCCTATTCTAGCATTAAACTGAGGAATCGTAATTTTTGCAGGGTTAAAATAAACCGAAGCATCAAATTTTTCCGGATTGTCATGAGCAACTGCACCTTTCATGGTAAAGTCATATCCTGGACCTACAAAGCGCATATTGCTTTTTGTATAACCACTTCTATTATATCCCCAATACCCATAAATCGTTCCTTTTGCGTACGAAACTTTTCGTTTTCCTTTTTGGGCTTCTACCAGAAATGGTAATAACAATAATAAAACTACAACAATGCTTTTCATTACTTCGTCATTTTTAAGAATGCAACCTCCTTTTCCGTTAAGTGTCTATACATTCCTCTAGGTAAGTCTTTCTTAGTTAATCCTGCAAAAGTTACACGATCTAATTTTGTAACTATTAAACCAAGTGCCTCAAATGTTCTTCGTACAATTCTATTTTTACCAGAATGCAACTCCACACCAACCTCTTTTGCATCGCCATCTTTAACATATTCCGCTTTATCAAAGAATGACGTTCCATCTTCTAATTTCACACCAGTAAGGAGCGTTTGCAAATTTTCTCTTGAAACTTTTTTATTCAATTCTACGTGATATACCTTACTTGATTTGTGACGTGGATGAGTCAACTTTTTAGCTAAATCGCCATCATTTGTAAACAATAACAGCCCTGTTGTTTCTTTATCCAAACGACCTACTGGATAAACACGTTCTTTACATGCTTTTTTCACTAATCCCATCACCGTTTTGCGTCCAAATGGATCATCCATTGTTGTAATAAAACCTTTTGGCTTATTCAATAAAACGTAGCGTTTTTTCTCTGCATTAATTGATTCACCATCATATTTCACAACATCTCCCGGCTTCACTTTGTACCCCATCTCAACAACTTGTTCTCCATTCACAGTAACAACACCCGTTTTAATTAAAACGTCCGCCTCTCTTCTAGAACAAACTCCTGCATTTGATAAATACTTATTAAGTCTGATCGCATCGTCGTTAAACGATGGCAAAGGATCACCTTTTTTCACTTTATCCTTGTAATCAATGAATCGACCTTTGGCTTTAATATCCTTTTTACTCAACTCCTTTTTTCGTCCATTTCTTGACGTTGATTGAGCTTTTTTGTCGTTTGATCTTCTCCCTGTGGAAGACTTTTTTCTTGGAGCATTGCTGCTACCTCCTGTTTTTTTTGTGTTCATCTCGAGCATAAATATTTGTGCAAAGATACGATATTTAAACTATAGCGTTGGGTAGAACGCATTTTCGATGTGTTCAAGTTTCATTTTTGATTCATTAAGAATTATTGAAATAACATCAAACTCCACTTCCTTATCAATCTCATTTGCTTGTATGTACTGGTTTGTAACGCCAATAATTTGCCGTTGCTTGGCTCTGTTTACTGCCAAAAATGGTTCTCCGAAGTAGTTTGAATTGCGCGTTTTAACCTCAATAATTTTTAATCTATTTTGGGCTTCACAAATGATATCAATCTCACCTTTTCTCCATTTAAAATTTCTCGACTTTATCTCCCACCCTTTTGAAATTAAATAGTTTACCGCTATATCTTCTCCTTTCTGACCTAGTTCAATATGATTCATTTCGCTTTCTTATTTAAGTTAGAAAAAATTATCTCTTCCATCAATGAAATGAACCAATTTCATATTTTGATGTACTGAACAGCATGAAAATCATCTGGGTTATATTCATTCTGATTAGCAAGTTATTGCATGGACAAGCAGAAACCGCTGTGTTTGGCAACCAATCATTTTTTTGTTCACCCGACACTAGCATAACCCATTTAGATGAAATTCCAAAAGACCTAAGTCCATACAAATCCATCTTTATTTTCTCAAATGCTACTAGTCTCATCAGTAAGTATAACGCAGAACGCTTAATATCATACGTTAAAAATGGAGGGGGTCTTTATATTGGATCGGAAAATTGGCCCTTGCAAGCTGAAGCTCAACAATTAACACAATTAATGTACAACAAGGAACATTTTGGTGAATTTAGACAAGCATTGGCTGAAAAGAGTCCCACTCAAAACAACTTAGAATTAGATGAAATAGAGTCACTACCAGCAGGAAACTCCACTGTTGCATTTCCATTGGATTATAGATTGAAAGTAGAAGCTTGGGTGGAAGATCAACCGTTAATTTTAAGCGGTGAATATGGTGCAGGTAGAATTGTAATTGACGGAGGGTATAGTCGATTTTATTGTGATCAACGAAACAAGAATACAGACCTGCTATTTCTAGAAATAATCCGTTATCTTGATTATGGGAATTAAATTTTGCGTATTATGTGGTTTGAAAAACACGTAAAATGATTCGATTTATACTCTTAGTGTTCTGTTTTTATGGCTTTTTATCAAAAGCTCAAAACCTTTCTGTTATCGACATTAATGAAATGAACATTACTGATGACACACTATTTTTGGAAATTGGAAGTGAAGAGTTTGACATCACAGTATATGCAGGATTAAAAAACAATAGTACTTCTCAAGTTGATGTGAATATTACAAGAACAGAAGTTAGTGTAATACCGTGGACAAGCAGTTATTTCTGTTGGGGAAGTTGCACAGGAGTGACGACTTCCGGAGATGCCCCGATTATTACTCCATCTGGATTCGTGACCTTCGGAGCGAATCATCAAATCCCCGCAACTGAAGCTGGGTTTACATTTCATTATGACCCAAACAATCAAGTTGGAACCAGCTTATTTAAGGTACAATTCTTCGATGTTAACAATATTGCAGACACAGCAAATTTGTTCATCTCAATTACCTCATCAGATATCTCTGGTTTTGCAGAAATTGAGAAAACTCAGATGCAACTTTTTCCAAATCCATGTGAAAACGAACTTACACATAACGCAAATTCAACCGTTTACATCTACAATATTGAAGGAAATCTCATTTTGACTAGTGAGGCATCTACAATTGACACATCATCACTGCCTTCTGGCAAATACATACTTAAATCAGAAGAACAATTAACCCGCTTCATTAAAGCGCAAAGGTAAGTCCTAACTTTAGGTTAATAAAGTTTGCAGTATTCTCTGTTCTAAGATTTTGAATCAATGTACTTTTCGACCAAGTATAATTGTACTCTGTAAATCCCGTTTCATCAGAAGACTGAGGTTCAAAATCTAATCCTCGTTCTAACAGAAACCCACTACGGATGCGCATACCAATATCAAATAAAATGGTTCTATTTAATGGAATTCGATACGTTAAATCAAAAAATGCATCAATTGCCACCATGTTTTTATTGTAATTCGGATAAGGGTACATCAACTCGAAATTCTCTGAGCTTCTATAATTCTGATTCCTATCGAAGTAGTATATTTTCGGTCCAATACCAAAACTCGGTGTTAAACCAACCAAAGAGACATCATACTTTGAAAACAAATCAACAACAATCATATAAGACACTAAGTTGAATACTGGACTACTGACATTCTCGAAATAAGCACCATTACTATTTCCCCACTCATCATAAACATAAATGAGTTCACTACCATCCTGAGTCGGTAACGCAAACTTCTCATATCCCACTTCTGCTCCAATCGCTAAACCTTTAAACAATTGCCTTTTGTAGGATAGTCGCAAGTCATATCGAATCACCTTTGTTCTCTCCTTTAATTGGTTGTTGTTAGTATACGAATTCACTTTGTATCCATTCGGGTAAGAAACCAATGGCAATCCCAGATTTAATGCTGATAGAACACGTGGATTAACTGTACTATAAACGGAAACAATATTTTTCTTTCCAAAATAACCAAATTGTTGACCATAACTCTTTGTAGCACAGAATATTGTCAATGCAATTACATATAAAATGTTTTTCATCAATATTACTTTTTAAGTCCTGTTCTAGAGAAAAAGTCATAGAAATAATATTCTAAAACAACTTTCCGAGGTTTTCGTTTAACATTGACAAAATCAAATGCTTCCAATTCTCCTGTTTCAATATTGACAATTAAGGTTGTTAAGGTCATTTTCTTTGTGGCTAAAGTTTTTACAAAATCACCTAAAACCAGTACAACACGACTGTCTCCATAATTCTTTTTAAAATCGTCTAAAAACTCATAGTCAACAGGGAACATTTTCATGTCTTCATATTCTGCTCGCTGTCGAATGTAATCTAAAATAATGGCTCTTTGGTTGTACATGTCAGTATTCAACTTAGACTTATCGCTATTGGTTCCGTCATGCAGCTCTACCCCAAATTCTTTAGCCACCTTATTGAATGCTGTAATCAAATCCTTTTCAACTTCAATCGTTTTATCTAAATCAATCGTATTGTAGTAATATGCTGTGTACAATGGGTCCATTAAAATCAATTCAGAAATATCGACCTTATCAACATCCGATTTCAATCGTTCTTTTCTGGTCATGGTTCTGATTCGTTCTTTTTCGGCTTCATTTTCTTCAATCTCGTTTTTAGCCATGCGTAAGCCACGTTTAAACAACTCGTCATTAACTAAATCAGAAAGAGCGTATAAATGAAAGTTTTTTACTTCAAACTCCTCATCTACGCTTGTTGCCACCTTATCATCGCGCTTATTCTTGATTTTATCATATTTACTTAGTTCTTTATCCGTTTCAAGTTCATTACTTTCAACTAGTGTATCCTGAGCTAGCTCAAGTTTACTCTGTTCAAACTCATTCAATGCCGTTTCATAAGTGATATCGAAATAATCAAAAATTGAAAATTTTGAATAGTCCGCTAGTAATAGCATCATATTCTTTTTAAGGATTTCCAGCTCCTTACTTTCTGGAAACATTTTCTGAATGTCCACGAGATTTCTTGTAGCTACCGTGTACAATTGAATTTTTGTCATTTTTCTCAACGCATAATGCATCGCATGACTTTCACCTTCCACTGAAGATGTTTTTTGCACTGTACGAGAAAATTCACCTTCTGATTTAAACAAAGCCAATCCATACCACGCCTGAGCTTTACATTTATTCAAAAATTCATTATTTGGAAACTCTTGTTCCAACAAAAAGATACTATACAGAGCATCACCAAATTGATTGTCTAATAAGTCAATTCGAACACTCTCAAACCTTGCGATTGATCGAATTTCTTCAAATCTTTCCTGAGAAAGGAGAAACTTCTTATCCCCCCAATTTGCGTATTTCTCAAGTTCATCTATTACTTGATCTTTACGTCTTCTAATGTTTGGGTGCGAACTTTTAGAATCATCATAATCTTCCTCAACCTGGATTTTATTGATTTCATCGGGAAAGATGTATTCAGGAACAAAAAGTAAATCAGAATTGAAATATGTTTTTGGCAAAGGCTCTTCATCAAAAGGCAAATATGAATACGTTAAAACATCAAACGCACTTAATAATTCACTTTCAGCGTAACCTGCTTTATGATACAAATCTATCCCTAAACGGTCTGCCTCAAGTTCGTTGTCTCTTGAGTAATTACTCAATTTTTTAATTCGCTCGTCATAAGATGACCCTACGTTGATATCATACTTATCTGTGTACGCTTTTTCTACATGAGACTCCGTATAATGCGCGATTTCATGAGATAAAACATAAGCCAATTGCGCTTCATTTTCGAGTTGACTCAATAACCCAAGGGTAACAAAAATAATTCCTTGATCGGTTGATAAAGCGTTGGTGACATTAGATTTGATTACATAAAATTGAAGTTTTCTTTTCAATTTAGTATTGTTCTCTAAAAGTTTATCAGCCACATCATTTACATATTGAGTACTGTTATCTCCATAAAGAATAATTCCCGAATTTAACATCTCATCAATATTATAATGGATATGCGTAAGGAACTGTTGTTCTACATCTTCATCCATTTTTTCACGATCGACTTCTGTCTTATCACGATTAATTTTTTCTTGAGTAGATTCAGTGAATACAGCAGGAATTTTGCCTTTTGCTCTCAGCGGAGAATAATTATCAAAAAGCGATTGACTGAAAATACTGTTGCTTAACAACATCACAATCAATACAGTAAAGACGTGCGAAAACAAAATTTTAGTGGCCATAGTCCTATTTAATGGTGAGATGAGTACAAACCTACCATTTTGAAGTACGAATTAAAAAGAAAAGGAAGAATTATATTGAAAAAACGGCTTCAGTTAAGATTCACCAACTAACTCCAGTGTTTCCTGTGCTGCGGCTTGTTCTGCTTTCTTCTTGGAGGAGCCAATTCCACGACCGTATTCTTGGCCATTAATTTTAATGGCTACGACATATTCCCAAGATGTTCCTTTGTTTTTTTCTGAAATAATTTCAAATTCGAGAGGTAGACGATTCTTTTGACTCCAGATGAATAAACGTGATTTGAAGTCTATTTCTTCGATAAGAATATGATTTAAGTCTACATACTTTCTCAAAACATGATGCTTTAAGCATTTCTGAGTGCGACGATAACCTCCGTCAAGGTATATGGCCCCAATTAATGCTTCAAATGCATTACCTTCTATTGTTTCAAGCTTAATCGACCTTGTATTGTTATAACGAAGAACCTTATAAATTTCCATTTCATGGCCAATCATCCCAAGCGTTCTTCGGCTCACTAATTTAGATTTGATTTTTGTAAGATAACCTTCATCTTCATCTGGAAATTTGGAATACAACATTTCAGCAACAATAGAGTCCAAAATAGAATCGCCTAAAAATTCAAGACGTTCATTTGAAACCTCATCGTTTGTATTAGAAATGGACTTATGCGTCAGCG
>Ga0193953_1000710_pt1 | contig 16935 bp, 12 predicted proteins | sample BB_4_MG_FD_140325 | JGI IMG/M metagenome (GOLD analysis project Ga0193953, IMG submission 140325) | Microbial mat bacterial communities from the Broadkill River, Lewes, Delaware, United States - BB_4_MG | ecosystem: Environmental > Aquatic > Freshwater > River > Microbial mats | place: USA... | reverse complement strand
CCTGTAGGCATATTGGGATAATTGATCCACATGAGTTTCACCTCGGATAAATCCTGTTGTTCCAAAGTTTCAAAGTCAGGTTGCCAATTGTTTTCCTCATCCAAATCATAAGTGATGATATTAGCTTCTGCTATTTTACTGGCAGAGGCATAAGTCGGGTAGCCTGGATTTGGTACCAATACGCCATCACCCGGATTCAGGAAGGCCATGGAAATGTGCATGATCCCTTCTTTAGAACCGATTAGCGGTAATATTTCATTGGTAGCATTAACATCCACTGCAAAGAAACGTTTGTACCAGCGGCCCATCGCTTCTCGTAACTCAGGAATACCCACATAGCTTTGGTAGCCATGGTTGCCCTGTTGGTTACTTTGCTGGTTTAGTTGATCCAATACTTCAGGAGCGGGAGGAAGATCGGGATTACCAATACCCAGGTTAATCACTGGCTTGCCTTCTTTTCGCATTTGTTCCAGTTCCTTTAGTTTAATGGAAAAATAGTATTCCTCCACCTGGTTGATGCGATTGGCTGGTTGTATGTTTGGTATTGATTTCATTTTACGCAATTAAATTTTCTGATTCACTCGTTGTTTGCTTGCCATTTTGGATCGGGTAGGATTGCTTTCCTTTGGCATATTCACCCAGTATTTTTAGCTTACTGCACAGCGGACGGATAGCGTCCAGCGATTGTAAGTAGCGATTGTAATCGGTAAAAGTCACATCCACATAAAACAGGTATTCCCATTCCTGTCCGACGATTGGTAGTGATTGGATTTTCGTCAGGTTAATATTATAAAAGGCCAGAATAGTCAGAATTTTCGATAAGCTACCTTCTTCGTGGGGCAATGAAAACACCAATGAGGCCTTATTCACTTTGTCTTTAATCAACAGATCATCCACTTCTGTTTTACCTTTGTCGGTGAGAATCAGGAAGCGGGTAAAATTCTTTTTATTGGTTTCGATGTTTCGCGCCAATACTTCTAAACCATACATGTCTGCTGCCAGTTCTGAAGCAATTGCAGCAATTCCATGGATTTGCTTATCAGCAATAAGTTTGGCACTAAGGGCGGTATCTTCTGATTCAATCAATTTAATGTGGGGATAATCTTTGAAAAAATGCTCACATTGGGCCAATGCCATCGGGTGAGAATGCACTTCAGTGATGTCTTCCAGGGTTTGCCCGGGTAGTGCCATTAACTGGTGCTTGATGCGTAATTTGTATTCGCCAATAATCATCAAATCAGAATCTTTGAGCATGGTGTAATTGGGTAACAAACCACCAACTAGTGTGTTTTCAATCGCTATGATGCCATACTTGGTTTTGTCTTGCTTCAATGTTTCAAACAGCTCCGGGAAGGTCAGGCAAGGAATCACTTCTATTGCTTCTTCGAAATAATCTTTGGCAGCAATTTCATGATTGGCCCCTGGCCAGCCCTGTATAGCAACACGCTTTTTATTTTTATTCATAGTTTGTTAAATAATGGTCAAAAAAAAACCCGCCTCTTTCGAGGCGGGTTTCATATTTTGTATAACGTTGTTCTGTTTATAGCATATAAGACCCACCTCTTTTGGAATAATAACCAAAAAAGAAAAAATAAAAGTTATAAAAGAAATTGTGAGTCGTCATGTCTTTTGTTTGTAAGGGCAAATGTAGAAATATATTTGGAAATAAAAAATAATGACTTTTTATTTTAAGGAAAATTTAATTTGAAACTTATCCTTGTGTAATTGTGATAATTTGTAATGATGGATATTTTCGTAAACTTGTAGTATATCTAAAAAGTATATAAAATGGTGCGATTTTTAGTGGTAGCAGTTGTTTTTAGTTTTGCAATGGCGGGGGTAAGAGCTCAAAATGTTGGTAGCTCGGATACGCTGACTCTAATGACTTTTAATATCTATCATGGAGAAACGATGAAAGGGGATTTTGACTTGAATTATATAGCCCACATCATTGATGAGAAACACCCTGATTTCGTGGCGCTCCAAGAAGTTGATTTTAAAACAAAGCGGGCCTTAAATAAAGATCTTGCAACAGAATTGGGTATTCGAACTGGTTTGGCACCTTTGTTTGGTCAGGCGATGCCTTTTAATGGAGGTGCGTATGGGGTAGGCCTGTTATCGAAATGGCCCATTGAACACTCACAGGTAATTCAGTTGCCAGGGACTACCAAAAGCGAACCACGCGTGGCATTGGAAATATCAGTTGGCCTTCCTTCCGGTAATCGGTTGTTTTTTGTATCCACCCATTTAGATCATTCGGACGCAGAGGTGCGACGTCAGCAAATGCAGTTTTTAGCAAAACGATATGACACTAAGGAGATACCAGTTATTATGGCAGGTGATTTCAATGAAATTCCTTGCGGTGAAAATATGAAGACCGTTCTTGAAAACTTCCAGATGTGTGATGAGCAAAGTCAACAGGCTACTTATCCAAGTAATCAACCAACTGATAAAATTGATTACATTTTGCTCTCAAAAGGACCTGCCTGGGAAGTGCTCTCTACAGAAGTCGTTAGTGATTCCATTGCCTCCGATCACCAGGCATTAACTAGTAAAGTGGTGCTGTTTAATTAGCTAATAGTTGTAACGAGGGATTTAGTGAAGTGTTAATTCGCTGTTGTTATGCTTGTTTATGCTGCAGATGTTTTTTTGATGAATCGGATGGTTAATCCAGAATACACTACCTACATGAGGAGTGGATTCGACATGGATGGAACCGTTAAGAAGGGAGATCATTTCTTTGACAATGGTTAAACCAAGACCTGCACCTGTTGCTTTTTTTGCATTGGAGTTTGATACTTGTGAGAAACGCTGAAAGATTTTTGCCTGATTCTCCTTGGTGATGCCAATACCGGTATCGGCAACTGAGATGCGTAATTGATTTTGTATGATGGTTGCTTTTAGTGCAATGTGGCCATGCTCTGTGAATTTCAGGGCATTGGTGAATAGATTAAAGATAATTTGTTTCAGACGGAATACATCCGTGTGGATAGAAAAGGACTCATCAATGTCATTAACTTCTAATATTAACTTCAGTTGAGATTTATGGCAGCGTTCTTTTTCCGTTTCGAATAATTGAAAGACTTCCTTTAAAAGCGGTAAAATTGGCGTCTCTCTCAATTGCAATGTAACATTTCCTGTTTCCAGTTGAGAGAAAATTAAAATATCTGAAATAAGCTTTAATAATTGCTGTCCGTTTGATTGGATGATGTCAATGTACCGTTTCTTTTCATGGTTGGTGAGCTCATCATCTTCTAATAATTCAGAAAAACCAATGATGGCGTTCATCGGGGTACGGATTTCGTGTGACATATTCGCCAGAAAAACGCTTTTTAGTACATCGGATTCTTCAGCTTTTTCTTTGGCAGCGATAAGTTCCTGTTCACTTTTCTTTTTGTCAGTTATGTCAGAAAGTGTTTTTACAAATCCTAATGGCTTACCTTGATCATCATATACTGGTGTGGTCTGGGTCCAATAATACTTTTGGGTATGCTCGTTATAAAATTCAGCTGTTCCTATTGACTGATGTTTCAAGCTACTTTTATAGCAGCACTGATCACAAGGCGTATTTCGCTTGTAAAATACTTCGTGACAATGATAGTTTAATAATTTGTCCGGGTGGAGCTGATTATCGGTAATAAAGGCATTGTTGGCCCATAAGAGCTTGTTGTTATTGTCGATAAATGCGACCTGTTCTTTTATGCTATTCAGGATTAGTGATTTTTCTTGTTCGGATCGGTGTAACTCCTTTTCAGCAATCGTTCGCAATTCTAATTCCTGTTTTAAGCTGTGTGTTTTTCTTTTTACTTCATTTCTTAATAACCAGGAAAATACGACCAGTCCCGCGGAGATAACCACTAAAATTGAGACCCATATGATGGCCCATGGAGGAAAGAGGATGGGGGCCTTTTGTTCCACCAACCATTTGTTTAAAATTTCATCGTAAGCAGAAGGGTTTCCTCTTCTTAGCTGATGAAATTCGTGATTAATAATATCAATGAGTTCCTTAGATGACTGACTTCCTGCAAAGCGAATTTGAACCGGATTGTATAAGATAGATGTCTTTTTCAAATCTTGAGCAATGGGGCATTGATACCCATATACTTTATTAACGGTACCGGCATCAATTTCATGGTTTTGTATCGCTTGCATAATGGAAACATAGTCATTGTACCACAAAATCTCCGTATTTAAATTGAAATCCTTGATGAGCTTCTGTAGCGCAATTGCATGAATATCTCCTTTCTGTAATCCAACTTTTTTGTGGGATAAATCAACGATACTCTCGATATTATTGTTGGTTTGGGTGTAAATGACTGCCCAGTTGGTGAAGCACACTTCCTGTGTAAAATGAAACAAGGAATCGCGTGAGGCACTTGAGGCCAATGCCGGTAAGAGGTCAATATCACCTGTTTCTAAGGCATGAATCGCCTCATTGAGATGCATGGGTAGATATTGTAATTCCCAATTATGACGGGTTGCTATTTTTTTTATTAAATCCCCAAATATCCCTTGTGCATTTCCCAGAGAGTCCGCGAAAAAAAGTGGGGGATTGGCATACACACCTACACGTATGGTTTTAGCCGGAGTTTCGTTTGTAGCCATGAGTTGATGGGCTACACAACTCCCGAAAATGAAGAGAAGAATAGTTACTTTTTTGAACATGTGTGTGAAAATGTGGCCGCTAAGATAATAATAACCTGCGAATTCGAACCTTGTGATATGTCCGATTATAAAAAACTTTTACACACGTATTGTAAAAAACATTGGGGTGCTTGATTTCACCAAAGGTATTTTGGGGCATTCGCGAAACAAAGAGCCCCGAATCAACCAATTATTTACGAATTGCCTTCCTCAATTTCTTTCAGTTCCAGCCAGCGCATCTCTTTTTCTTCCAGTTGTTCCAGTACCTGTGATAGTTGGGCTGATTTTTCAATCAACACATCGGATGCCAGATTCCCGGAGTTTAATTCATTTTGAAGTGTTTCTTTTTCTGATTCCAGGTTTTCTAATGCCTGTTCAATCTGTTCCAATTCACGCTTCTCTTTAAAGGAGAGTTTTTTTGCTTTAGGTGCTGTTGGTTTGGGTTTTGGGGCAGGTGTTGCTTTTTTTTCTGCTTTTACCTTCTGACGATCCTGTTCTTTTTTGTACTCTTGATAATCAGTATAATCACCGGGGAAATCTTTGATCTTTCCATCCCCTTCAAATACAAATAAGTGATCCGTTACTTTGTCAATAAAATAACGGTCGTGAGATACAACCAGTACGCAACCCTTGAAGTTTTGAAGATAATCCTCCAATACATTCAATGTGAAAATATCCAGATCATTGGTGGGCTCATCCAGAATCAGAAAGTTAGGATTCTTGATTAAAACCGTCATTAAAAACAACCGTTTCTTCTCTCCACCGCTTAACTTACTAACAGGCACATAATGCATCTCGTTGGGAAAGAGAAAATAACGCAGGAACTGCGCCGCTGACATGCTTTGGCCATTACCAAGTGAAACGTCCTCAGCAATATCACTGATCACATCGATAACCTTCTTGCCTTCATCAATCTTAATCCCTTCCTGGCGGTAGTATCCAAACACAACGGTTTCACCGGTTTCCACTTCACCTTGATCGGGCTGCAGGGCACTTGTGAGAATATTCAGGAAGGTGGATTTACCCGTTCCGTTTTTACCGGCGATACCAACTTTTTCATAGGGTGCGAATTTATAGGAGAAGTCCTGAATAAGATGTAAATCATCAAACGACTTGCAGACATTGTGGAAGTTAACCACTTTATTACCTAAGCGTGCCGATGAAATACCTAACTCCAGGTTGCGTTGATCTGTTTTTTGTGTGGCCTTACCCTTCAGTTCATGAAACGCATCGATGCGGTATTTGGCTTTTGTAGCGCGGGCTTGGGGCATTCGATTCATCCATTCTTGTTCTTTTTTAAGCAAGTTGCGGGCTTTCTCCACTTCCACTTGTCGCATGTCAATGCGTTCCTGTCGTTTTCGCAGGAAGTAGGAGTAATTACCCTCATAACGGTACATGGTTTCATCGGCCAGTTCGAGAATTTCGTTACAAACACGATCCAGAAAGTAACGATCGTGCGTAACCATGAGCAGGGTCGCTTTGGATTTAGACAGGTATTGTTCCAGCCAGTCTACCATATCCAGATCCAGGTGGTTCGTGGGCTCATCCAGAATCAATAGGTCCGGTTCACTAATAAGAATACTGGCCAGTGCCACCCGTTTCTGTTGTCCACCTGATAGTTCAGCTACGGGTTGGTCGAAGCGGGTAATTTTTAGTTGTGACAAAATCTGCTTAATGCGCTGTTCATAATCCCAGGCTTGCAGCACATCCATCTTCTCAATCAAATCACCAATGGTTGCTTGATTGTTCTCCTCTACCGCTTGTTCATAGGCTTTAATGGTTTGAACCACCTCATTGTCGGTATTAAAAACCTCTTCAATAACGGTGTGGGCTACGTTGAGGTAGGGATCCTGTGGCAGATAGCCCAGCTGAATACCCGATCGTAAGGTGACGGTTCCTTCATTGGGCGGAGTGAGGCCACCCAGTATGTTCAACAAAGTGGTTTTTCCGGCGCCATTACGGGCAATTAATGCCACTTTTTGTCCTTCAGACAGCCCGAAGGAGATATTATCAAATAAACGAACGTCACCCCAGTGTTGGGTTATATTTTCAGCAGACAAATAATTAATCATAGCCACAAATTTTGCGTGCACAAAGGTAGTTAAAATATTGTGCATAATATGCAGTGCTTTGTGGATGCTAATTTGATTTCAAGCCTGATCATGTGCTTCATGATACCAATCGTGGTATCATGCTAAGCAAGAGTTGACAATGTTTTATGAACCTATCAGAATAATCCTGAAACGGATTTAACAACAATATTCATAGGCCTGAAAGGCTATTAGGAAAAAGCACCGGGTGTAGCGGAGCGAAACCCGGTGAATGAACCGTTACCTCCCTGAGGGCTGACAGCCCGACAGGTAATTATAGAAAGGCTGTTGATCATACATTACATCTAACGGACTTTCAGTTCTTTATTTAGGAATCGCGGTTACATAAGTTTATGCTAAACTTCACCGTACCTATCTCGTTTTAAGGGATGCGTTTACCTTTCGGGATTTCGCCTCTCATTTTCCCTAAAAATACTTTGTTTCTATTAAAACGCATCAGTTGATGCGGCAGACTATGCACTAAACACCACGCACAAACCACTAACGATCTAATTACTTGTACCGCTAAACCACGCTTTAAAAGCAGTTACTTTATCGCGGCTCACCACCACTTCACGGTCAAAATCCTGTTCCAGTTTTATCTTTAAACGGCTGTTGGAATGAACCAATACCTCTTGTATTTCATTAATGTTCACAATAAACGATCGGCTGATGCGAAAGAAAGCAGAAGGATTCACCATGTCTTCCAGCTCTTCCAGTTTATAGTCGATGATGTAACGGTTGCCTTTAGTGGTGAGCATAAAGGCATTTCGACCTTCTGCATAAAAGAGAACGACTTTATCGGTAGTCACCGACTTAATGCGTTCTCCTAATTTCACCAGGAAGCGCTCTTTATAGTTTTTTCGGTAATGCAGGAGCGCATCGTTCAATTCCTCCAGTTTGATGCGTTGTTTCGCTGAAGATAAGTTTTCCCGCAGGTTTTCCAGCTTTTCCAAACTGTGGAACAAATCATCGTAGTTGATGGGTTTAAGCAGGTAATCGATGCTGTTCACTTTAAAAGCCTGGATGGCATATTCGTTATAAGCTGTCGTGAAAATGACCGGAGTATTTACTTGTGTTTTGTTGAATATGTCAAAGCTCAGACCATCGGATAAATGAATATCCATAAAAATCAGGTCTACATTATTCAGAGGGCTGCTTAACCAGTTCACACTTTTAGATACCGAATCCAGGATATCGACAATTTCAATGCTGGAATCGTAGCGCTCCAGGAGGTGAATTAAATGTTCTGCAGCAGGTTTTTCGTCTTCAATAATTAGTACTCTCATGGGTTATTCTTCTTCTATTTCAAAAGTGGGGATGGACACCTGAATGGTGGATTGGTTGAAATGGACGTCCAGCTTTTGCTCACTAAAAAACTGATAGGCTTTGTTTAGTAGAGAGAGTTGCCACTCTTGATCGTGTTCAAAATTTATTTTTGGGTTATTGGTGCAAACGTATTTGAGTTGGTTCTCTTCAGCTTGGAGGCGTATTTCGATGGGCTGAAGGGTATTGACAATGGTGCGGTTCACCGATTCCTGGATTAAGGTGGGTAGGGTACCCGGCACCACCTGTTGCATTAATAAATCTTCTGGTAGCGAATGGGTGAAATGAACAGCGCCCTGATGCTTTAAATTCAGGACATATAACAAAGAGGCCGATTGGGCGATCTCCTGTTCCAGCGACACCAACTCAATTTTTCGGGCATCCAGGGTATACCGATAGATGCGTGAGAGGTGATCAATGTATTTATCGGCTGCTTTTATATCGGTGTGAACAATGGAGATGAGGTTTTCCAGGCTTTCATACAATAAGTCCGGATTGATTTGTAATTTGAATTTTTCCAGGTCATGTTCCAGGTTTTTACGCAGTTCCTTTTCGCGGATGTAATGGATTTGTTTGTGAACGGCCAGGAAGGATGAACTCACGTGAATCATACTAAAGATAATGGCTACAATACCAAAAACGGCATTGAAGACGATGAGCTCGGTGGAAAAACCTACTAGTCCCAATAAAAAACTAAAATAGGCCCACACCAGTGGGGTGATGATTAGTAATGAAAAGAGCAGAGACGTCAGTGGGATGATGAAAATGCGCAAGGATTGTGAAAAAGGAGCCGTTGATTCGGCATTGTTTTCATCATTGGCTTTTTCGATGATGGCATGATTCAGTTTTAAGGGGTATCTTTTATCAATGAGACGCAGGAAGAGACGTTGCGATTCCAGCAGGATAAATGAAAGTAAAACGGTGATCATCACCTCCTGGCTGAAAAAATTGTCGGTCAGTTGCTGTAAGCTGTCAAATATTAAAAGGATTAATACATACACCGTAAAACCTACCGGAATGGGCAGTAGGAATCGTAACCATTTATTTTGTGTTAAGGTTTTCTTTTTCATGATACCAGTTGATTAGACAGACTTAAGTGCAATTGTCGGACTGACTGATTTGTAATCAAAAATAATGACAATACTTTTAAAGATAGCTTAATAATAGCAGAGAAATTGCTTTAAAAAAATCATTGCAATATTTTTGGGTTTTCGACATCAGCAACGTAGTTCGGGACCCACTTCCTGAAGTTGATGAAAAGACAGAAAGTTGTTTGAGTGTAACGAGTTCTTTCTGTCTCATCGACAAAGGAGTAGTGGGTGAATGAGTGCTGTAGTCGGCGGACTCTTTGCTTCTTTTCTCGACTGTGAGAGAAAGGAAGAGCCTCCACGGCTTGAGTGGTAAAAAAAGAAATTGGGTGCATATACTTAATGATATCATTTAAAGTCGATCAAATCTTAGTTTTCAAATTTATAAATGAGCGGAATGGATACTGTAAAGGATTGGTCGCGGGTAATGAGAACTTCCTTATCTGTAAAGTAAGTATAGCGTTTTTTAATATTTTCCAATCCCACTTTGTGTGAAACGTGCCGCACAGGTTTTTTTACCAGTTGATTATCAACTTCGATAAAACCCGGTTTGCGCTCAAAGTTATTACGAACAGTGATGTAAGGTTCGCCATTCCCTTCAATCTCAATTTTTAGTGGTTTGTCATCTGAGAATTGGTTGTGTTTGACAGCATTTTCCACCAATAATTGAAGCGTCATGGGGGGAATGAAAGTATGGTGAATGGAATCCGGTAGCTTAACGCTTACTTCCAATGCGTTCTCAAATCGAATTTGAAGGAGAAAGATGTAGGCTTTGATAAAACGTAATTCGTCTTCAACCCTTACCAGATCTTTTTGGTGACTTTTTAAAATGTACGAAAAAGTTTGGGCAAACTTTCGGATAAATCCTTCGGTGGTATAGGCATCCCGATGAATGAGCGAGGCGATGGTATTAAGGGTATTAAAGAGATAGTGGGGGCTTAACTGACTTTTTAGTATGTCATATTGTAGTTTTAGGCGTTGGCGCACCATTTGTTCACTTTCAATATTGGCCTGGATGTAACGGGTAAAAGAAAACTGATACAAGTCGACCAATACAAAGATGAGGTTGGTAACAATGAAGATGATGCCAAATTTTAAAGCGGCATCCCACTTGTCTTGCAGGAAAGTAGATAGGGTCTGGTCGGGATATTTAATGAGAATGAAAACGGTGGTACTCAACCAAAGCAGTAATAAAGTGATGGCGGTGTTGATGATGAATTGCCCTCCAAAGCGTCCGACCGTTCCCGATACCCAGGGCCACACCCGGTTGAGGCCTTTACCGGTCAAGCTCAGGATGGTAAATATGACCCAGGAGCTTAAGATAAAGAAGGATAAGGTATCCAATTGATCAGGAGCTTGGGGCAGAACCCCAAACTCGCTGTAAAAAAGGTAAATAAAAGCCAGTACGCCGTAAAGCGTACTGACTGCAACCTGAATCAAAAGTTTCTTCGATGAATAAAACGGAGCGCCCGTGCTTATAACCATCATATTTTATTAGCGTAATGTTTTTAAAACCCTGTTTTTCTCGTATTCCGATTCCAAATCTTTTGTCAGTGATTTGAAGATGTAAGTTACGGAAGAATTTTTAGCTGGCAAATGGGGCGTTAAGCGAACCATGAGTGCCGACTTCTCAATGTCCACATCAATCTGCTGAGTCGCTTCAATCACTTTGACAATCAACTGATCGTTTAGTTCTGGTCGTGCTATGATCAGACGTAGCAACTCTTCTATGGTGCTGTTTTGATCCATACGGCCAATAACCTGGAAGAACTGATCGTAATTATAAGTCGACAATGGAAACTGTTTGATGACCTGGCGAAGAACTGCGCCGGTACCATGCTGGTAATCCGATACGATGCGCATGCACTCTTTCAGTAAGGCATTCATGGCCTCATCCTCCAGTTTGTTGCGATTCAATAAATCCAGCATCACATTGTATTTCTCCATTTCACTGTCCATACCACTCATCACATCAAAGTAGGCTTCGATTACTTCCGGATCATTGATGAACAGTTTATTGGCGCGTCGTAAAATTAAGCCGCGCTGACTGTTGGAAGAGATGCCGTTGGCGGTTTTTAAATATGTGACCAATGAGTGTTTTTCCGTTTTGGAAGTATTGCTTTTTAGTTGAGAATCCAACAGAGCATTGGTGATTTCACCTTTTAAAATATGGTAATGACTTGACATGTTATCCAATACATGGCGGAAGTGCCCCATGACTTGTTCGTTTGCTGGCAGATGCGGGATCGCCATCAATAAAACTGCGCCTTTTTCGCGCTCTGAGGAGAAATCATCTACTGATTCTAACAGACGGATCCAGCTGTCATTGGATAATGTTTGAGTCGCCATCAAATCTTTTAGTACATTTCCTTTTTCAGAATTGATCTCCATGTCATCGATGATGTCGAAGTAATTCTTACGTATGCCAAACTCATCTTTGTATTGTTTGTTCACTAAGCGCAAGGTCGATCCCCGCTCGGTATTGTAATCGTGTGTGGCTGTTGCACTCAGAAGAGCCGTAAGTTGGGCATCATTCAGTTTGTAATTTTCAAGAATGTGGCGCAATAAGGTGCCTTTTGTACTGTTTGACCGAATGGATTCGATCTCCTCAATCACTTCAATTAAATCCTCATTTTTCAAGCGGTTGTCAAAGATCAGTGTTTTGAAATAGGTGTTGGTCGAGGCCCGGCGGGTTACTGTATGTGTTTCTACACTAAAGAAACTCCACGAAGTGGTGTGACTGCTTGTTGAAGCCGGCAGGTTTTCAATCAGGTTCATGAAACCTCTAAATCCTTCTGTATTGTATATGTGACGGACACGGGATTCAATGCCTAATTCGCTACGTTTCACAATATCGGGCAAAATTTCCGCCAACCATTTTTTACCCTCTGGTTCAAAGTTGGTTTTTGATTTGCCTACATAATAATCGTAGGACAAGGTTCCTTTTTGATCGGCGTGGATATACAAGCGGCGATTGTTGCCAAAGGCCGTTTTATTGATCTCCACAAAGCCGTTGGGAGAGATGCCGGTAATCATTTTGTCGTCATTTGACAAGGTAACGATACCTTCGTATTTCAGATCGAAAGGAAAATCACTGGTTTCGCCGTAGCTGACTTTATTGTTATTCACAATAATGATGTTCCTGTGGTTTCGGGGACGATCATCGGCCGTAGCCGTAGAGGATACTAACAAAAAAGCCAGACATCCGATAAGCGTGGAAACTACCCGAAAGGTTAATGGTGATGAGGTGCGTTTCATATCTGTAAAGTTTAGTTTTTGTTCAAATTATTATAATACAATATTAAAACATGCAACAAGCCTTTAAAAATGAAATGACATGAGTTGTCGTATTTATGTAGTCAATTGCAGAAGGGGAGTATTAAATGCATGTTACAGGGAACAAAGAGCAGGTTTCAAGGAGTAAGTTGCAAGAAGCAAGATACAAGTAGTTAGGAACAAGGTGTTGGTGTGGTGGCGCCTGGTGAGATGGAGACATCTCCTACAAGTGTAGGGTATTGTTTTCTTTTGCAAAGGTATCTTTCTAGAGTTTAGAGGCCTTGTTTTTTTATATAGAGGCGGCTCTCTGAAGTGTAGCGGTAGTGTTTTATTTTATAGCGGTATCTCTCTAAAGCATAGAGGTATTATTTTATTGTGTAGCGGTATCTCCAAAGCGTATAGAAGTGTTGTTGAAAGAATTGGCGACAGCTCTCTAAGGTTTAGAGGCGTTGTTTTAATGGATAGAAGTATCTCCCCAAAGCGCAGAAGCGTCGCCGCAGGGAAGAAGAGGATGTCGAATTGTATACCGGCCAATAGTGAAACCCAATAAAAACATCCCCGTTTCTAGCATTCGAAACAGGGACTTTTTTATTACTTCGAAGTAGGCTTCAATATTATCTCCATGTGCTGCAGCTCTTCCACCGAGAAGTGCAGGTTGCCCAAAGCCCCCAGGTTATTGTAGAGTTGCTCCACCGAAGAGGCCCCTATCAAGACCGATGTGATGCGTTTGTCTTTTAATAACCAGGCAATGGCCATTTGTGCCAGTGATTGGCCGCGTTTCAGGGCCAGCTCATTTAATTGGACAATGGCTTTCTTGCGCACATCGGTAAAGGCATTCTCCTGCAGAAAACCATGTTCCTTGGCCATGCGCGAATCGGCAGGTATTTCTTTCAGGTAACGGTCGGTTAACAAGCCTTGCGCCAGGGGAGAAAAAGGAATGCAACCTACACCTCGTTTATCTAATACTTCCAGCAAGCCATCTTCTACCCACCGGTCAAACATGTTGTAACGGGGTTGGTGAATAAGGCAGGGCGTACCCAACTCACGCAGCATGGATTCGGCTTTTTGCATTTGTGATGCCGAATAATTGGAAAGACCGATGTAAAGCGCTTTTCCCTGGCGCACGATCTGGTCCAGGGCAGTCATGGTTTCTTCTAAGGGCGTATCCGGATCGGGTCGGTGGTGGTAAAAAATATCCACATATTCCAGGTTCATGCGTTTCAGGCTTTGATCCAGGCTGGATACCAGGTATTTTTTTGACCCCCATTCGCCATAGGGGCCCGGCCACATATAGTACCCGGCTTTGGTGGAGATCACCATCTCATCCCGGTAGTTTTTCAGGTGCCGGTGCAGTACCTTACCAAAGGTCTCTTCGGCTGAACCCGGTTCCGGTCCGTAGTTATTAGCCAGGTCATAATGGGTGATCCCATTGTCGAAGGCATGAAACAAAATATCCTTGGCTGTGTCGTACACGTCCACCGATCCAAAGTTATGCCACAAACCAAGTGATAAAGCGGATAATTTGATGCCACTGCGACCACAGCGGTTATAGGTCATTTTATCATATCTGTTCTTCGATGCTAAATGTATCATAAGTATTGAGGTTTTAGTCTGTTATATATGTAATGGTTTTGCGAATGGCTTCCTGGCATACCGGGCAAAATCCTTCCGCCTCATTGGATTTCATCCGGCAATTAATGGCGGATCGATAGATGCCTTTTTTGACATATCCGCCTCCTTCAAACACCCCTATTTGATCCCGGTATTTGGATTGGTCAGGTGTGGGAATGGGCAGATCGGCAGGTAACTGGTTTTTCCATTTACTATTAAAATCTACCAACGTGGTCAGGTTGGGCTGCCAGGGTTCCACAGCCAGGTTGAAGAAATGTTCATAGGCCACATCTGAAGTATAGTATTCATCGGCCAAACCGGCTAATCCATGTCCCAGTTCATGCACAAACACTTTTTCCGAAATATCATGGTCAGCGGTGACAATGGAAAAATGGTTGTAAATACCTCCGCCACCATATTTATTGGAATTGACAAGCACAATGATGTGATCATAAGGAGCGCAGGCTGCATAATTTCGGATGTTGATAACATCTTCTGTTTCCAGGTAACGATCAATATTGAAAGTATTAAAAGACGAATTCACCGCAGTATTGACCCATTTCTTTTTCCCTGGTATATCTGTTCCTTCTTCTTCGGATGGGGAACATACTGCCCAAACATTAAGGCGCTCACTGAACTCATCGAAAGGGGCCTGTTCCAATAAATAAGCAGCCATGCGATGCACATCCTGTTTAAATTTTTCCATTTGAGAAGAGGTGTATCCTTCAGCAATAAACACGAGATCCAGATTTTGATGGGGACTGCCGTTGTGAATAATGCGTTGGACCTCAGTGTTTGATGATTGTTCTTTGGGGATGTTTTTATTTTGGGGATTTATTTCCGTCGTGAAGCATGGTTCAAAAACTCCCTGTTGGTTGCGGGCCTCAAGCGAAAAGATAAAGTCGTCTTTGGGATAAGGAAAGGTGACGGTCTGGTGAAAAGCTTTTTCTACAGACAGGGCTTCAGGAGTGGTGCGCCACTCTTCATACAAGGTGGAAAAACCTCTGGAGTAGATCGTGTCTTGCTGTTTTTTTTCAAGGATGTGAAAGCGGTAATCTCCCAGGTTCATCTGGTCAACCAGGTTCATTTGTGATCCGCCCCAATGGGGTTCATGCCTAACATTGAGGAGATAGATGGATTGGGATTTAGAATTTCCGGCAAAGACCAGGTCTACACGCATGGAGCCAGCGTCAAAATGAAGATCAAATTCGGATTGGGCATTTAAACAGCCGGAGGCGATTAAGAAAATGATAAAATTTATCAGAAATATCTTCATACTTGCTGTCTTTAATGGCGATTTTCGTAAAATTAACGGTTTTTTATTTTAAAAATAACTCGATCACTTGAAAGGATCAATTAAATACGCTTATTAAATGAATACAAAGGGATACGACAATCGGATTAATGAATGGATTCAAGGGTTTCTAACAGATTCCGGGTTCAATGCTTATGGTGCCAGTGTGGTAAATGCTGCTTTTTGGGCCATTTGTGTGTTAATGTTGAGTTACCTCACCAGTAAAGTGACGAAGTACTATATTCTTAAAGTGGTTGAAAAGATCATTCGCAAGACCAAATCGAAATATGACGATTACCTGATTGATCGGAAGGTATTTCAACGCTTATCCCTCCTGGCACCTGCCATTGTTATTTACCTGTTGAGTGGTTTTGTATTTCATGATTTTCCTGTAGCAGGTGGAGTTGTCCGAAATGGTGCTCTCATCTACCTGGTACTTGTTTTTATGTGGACCCTGAATGCCTTGTTAAATGTGGTTCAGGATATTTATAACAATCTACCTTTTGCCAAAGAAAGGCCTATAAAGGGATACATTCAGGTCGTACAGATTGTGGTGTATTTTTTATTGTCATTGGTGGTTATCTCGATCATCTTTGACAAGAACCTTACGGCGTTATTTACTGGTTTGGGAGCAGTAGCTGCCATTCTGTTATTGATTTTTAAAGATACGATTCTGGGCTTGGTGGCTGGCATTCAATTGGCGGCTAATAAAATGGTGCGCGTCGGTGATTGGATTAGCATGCCATCCCATAATGCAGATGGTACCGTGTTGGAAATAACACTGAATACGGTTAAAATTCAAAATTGGGATCAAACCATATCCACCGTGCCGACTTATGCCCTGGTATCCGAGTCTTTCACTAACTGGCGTGGGATGGAAGAGTCAGGAGGAAGACGAATTAAACGGGCCATTAACATTGATATGAAAAGTGTGAAGTTTTGCTCGCCGGAGATGTTAGCGAAGTACCGTAAAATTCATTTGCTAAAAGATTACATTGAACAGAAAGATGCGGAGATCATTAACTATAACAAGTCATTAGAGGTTGATGAAAGTGTAAGCGTTAATGGGCGCCGCATGACTAACCTGGGTGTGTTCAGGCATTATTTGGAGGCATATTTACAGAATCATCCAAAAATTCATAATCACATGACCTTTTTAATTCGGCACCTGGAGCCCTCTGAAAAAGGTTTGCCGATCGAGATTTATGTGTTTAGTAAAGATCAGGAATGGGCTAACTACGAAGCGATTCAAGCAGATATCTTTGATCATGTATTAGCCGTAATTCAGGAGTTTGAGCTGCAGGTATTCCAGTTTCCCACAGGGAGCGATTTGAAACCTCTTTTGGGGGATTAAAATGTGTTTTAAAACAGTTATGAATTGTAGTTGGAATTTTGAAATAGTTCGTTATTGAGGTGTTAAGAGGTTGTGAATAATGGGTTTGAGCTTGAGTGGGGGTGTTGCAATTTATAAGGAGAATTGATAAATGGTGAATATTTCATGATAAATATCGTTGGATTAATAGTTTGAATCCCGTAGTTTTGTAGCAAACTATTAATAAAAGAGAACCCAAAGTAACAAATCCTAATAATTGTCATTGAGAGCATG
>Ga0193953_1000704_pt1 | contig 17013 bp, 13 predicted proteins | sample BB_4_MG_FD_140325 | JGI IMG/M metagenome (GOLD analysis project Ga0193953, IMG submission 140325) | Microbial mat bacterial communities from the Broadkill River, Lewes, Delaware, United States - BB_4_MG | ecosystem: Environmental > Aquatic > Freshwater > River > Microbial mats | place: USA... | reverse complement strand
TCTGCACGGTGTGGGCGTGTCGGTGGTGAATGCCCTGTCGCGGCTGCTCAATGTGGAGATCAAACGCGATGGTCAGGTGTACCGCATCGGGTTTGCCGATGGCGAGAAGGTCTCTGAACTGGAAGTGATCGGCACCTGTGGCAAACGCAACACCGGCACCAGCCTGCGCTTCCTGCCGGACCCCAAGTATTTTGACAGCCCGAGGTTCAGCGTCACTCGGCTGAAGCACAACCTGCGCGCCAAGGCGGTGCTCTGTCCGGGTCTCAAGATGATCTTCACTGATCTGAGCGGGGGCAAGAAGGAACAGGAGGAGTGGTATTACGAAGATGGTCTGGTGGCTTATCTGCGTGGTACCACACAGGTCTATGAAACCTTGCCGGCCGAGCCCTTTACCGGCAGCCTGCAGGGGGAGGAAGATGCTGTTGAATGGGCGGTACAATGGCTGGTAGACGGCGGTGACATTACTGCGGAAAGCTACGTCAACCTGATTCCCACCGCGCAAGGTGGCACCCATGTCAACGGCATGCGCACCGGTCTGCTGGAAGCGATGCGTGAGTTCTGCGAGTTCCGCAACCTGCTGCCCCGTGGCGTCAAGCTGAGCCCGGACGATATCTGGGACCGCTGCTGCTATATCCTGTCGGCCAAGATGCGTGACCCTCAGTTTGCCGGTCAGACCAAGGAACGCCTGTCATCGCGTCAGGTGGCCGCCTTTATCTCCGGGGCCATCAAGGACGCCTTCTCGCTCTGGCTCAACCGCCACGTAGAGGAGGGCGAAAAGCTGGCCGAGCTGGTGATCGCCAGCGCCCAGCGTCGCATGCGGGCCGGACGCAAGGTGGTGCGCAAGAAGGTGACGCAGGGGCCGGCGCTGCCGGGCAAGCTGGCCGACTGCTCCGGTGCGGATACGGATCGCTCTGAGCTGTTTCTGGTCGAGGGTGATTCTGCGGGTGGGTCGGCGAAACAGGCGCGCAACCGCGAGTTTCAGGCGATCATGCCGCTGCGCGGCAAGATCCTCAACTCCTGGGAGGTCGACCCGGCCGAAGTACTGGCCTCCCAGGAAATCCACGACATTTCGGTGGCGATCGGGGTGGACCCGGGCTCTGACAAGCTGGAAGGGCTGAGATACAACAAGGTCTGCATCCTGGCTGACGCCGACTCCGACGGCCTGCATATTGCGACCCTGCTGTGTGCCCTGTTTGTGCGCCACTTCAGGCCGGTAGTGGCAGCCGGGCATATTTATGTTGCGATGCCGCCACTGTACCGGATCGACCATGGCAAGGAGGTGGCGTACGCCCTCGACGATGCCGAGAAGGACGGTATCATTGAACGCATCCGGGCCGAGCGCAAGAACGCCAAGATCGGTGTACAGCGTTTCAAGGGGCTGGGGGAGATGAATCCGCTGCAGCTGCGTGAAACCACCATGTCGCCGGATACCCGCCGTCTGGTGCAGCTGACGCTGGAGGCCGGTGACGAAACGATGGAAATCATGGATATGCTGCTGGCGAAAAAACGCTCCGGCGACCGCAAGCGCTGGCTGGAACAGAAGGGCAATCTGGCCGAGGTGGTCTAAGCCGCAATGGCGCTGAAGCGGAGATGAAAACGCCGGGCATTGCCCGGCGTTTTGCTGTATACGCGTTGATCAGGCTATGGCTTAGCCACGCGGTACATAATGGAACAGACTTTCGCTCTCGTCATCACTGTAGAGGCAGCGGAAGCCCGTTTCCATGGGCACCAGAACACACTGGCTGTTGACTGGCGTTTCGGCGGTCCATTCATCTTCGCAGGAATCGCGGCTGACGTTTTCCTTGGCGGTCAGCGTAAACAGATTACCTTCCTGACTCCAGGAGTACTCGGTACGGTGCAGGTCGCACTGACCATCATTGTACAGGTACTGACCGGTACCATCGGCCCGGATCTCTTCGGTACCAATCGCTTCACCACCTTCGCAGTCGTAGCTTTGGTCCATCAGGGTATAGGAACCCACCGGATTGACGGCCTTGGCTGCCGTGGCATCCAGGGTTATCGCCATTTCGGTGCTCAGGCCCTGTTCACTGAAGTCCAGAGCGTAACTGAGGTTGCTGCCCTGCAGACGCAGCATGTTGGCAACCTGTGCCTGCATGACGCAGCCACTGGAGAAGCCGCTGTCCATCTGACTGATGACCTCTGATGGCATGGCCTCCACCAGATCGGCAACACGACCATAGTTGGCACTGATATGGTTGATGCCGTTGGCGTCGAGAGACTCGTTTTTCAGGGCTTCGGCCGCCTTGGCAGCCTTGTCACCGGAGAAGGCGACCAAGTGCTGGCCCTGCATACCGGCCTTGATGCTCATGCCCGGCATGGCAAACGACAGGTCAATATCGGTCAGGCTGCCGTCGGTCGGAATCTGGAACTGGCGTCCCATGGGCGACATGGCCAGCAGACCCAGCAGCGAGTTGGGGTTCTCGGTGGCGACGCTGAGCAGGAAGTCGAGGTTGCCCGGCTGCATGGTCTGGGGGTCCAGTTTCAGGTCGTAGAGTGAGAAGCCCACGCCCTTGGTGCCCTGCACCATGCCGGTGAACATGCCCATCATGGCGGGGTTGGCACCTGCCAGCTTCTGCTGCAGTTCCTGAACCTGGGCGCACTGGGTCTGGTAGCCGGAGATCTTCTGCATCAGAGTGGTGGCGGTCGGGATCAGGTTATCCACGTTCAACCCCAGACCAAAACCCATCACCTGATCCTGAGACCGGGTGTGGCCCGGCAGGTGCCCGCGCAGGCCGCGCAGTGTGTTGAGCAGTTCCTGATTGGTCAGTTCCAGCACGGTCAGGTTGGTGATCTGTATCGGTGTGCCGCTGGATACATGGGTATTGCCGCCAACCATACGCGGCATCTGCGCAATCAGTGTTTCCACATCGGTACGGCAGGCAGCATCCAGCTCTGCCGCCGGCAGTGGCTTGCCTTCAGCATCAAAGAAGGCCTTGATATCCTGGCCCAGTCCGTTGCTGGCGGGGTTCAGGAAGCCCTGCGCCAGGCGTTCGAAGTGCACGAACGCCAGCATGCTGTTGTCGAAACCATAGGCCTTCTGCATCTGCTCCAGCTCGCCGCTGTCGGCCAGCGCTTGTTCCGGGGCTTTCAGCGCCAGACGCAGCAGCTGGTCGGCTTCCTTGTCCAGGAAGTGGAAGGCGGACAGTGTGGCGATGCCGTCGCGCACGTTGACGGCCAGTTCCAGCGACTTGTCGCCCGGCTGGGTCAGACGCCAGAGCTTGACCTTGGTGCCTTCCAGTGTGATTTCACGTGGCTGGAGGCCGCTTTCGTTGCTGGCGTTTTCCAGCACCTGCCAGAACTTCTGCTCATCCTTGAGGCCGAAACGCAGTACGGGCACCATGCCATCCATGTAGATTGCCTGCGGCTGGGTAAAGTCCAGGCCGTAGTGATCCATGGTGGTACCGTAGGTGGCGGAGTGAGTCACGAAGTCGCGCAGCAGGGCACTGGCGAAACGAGCCTGGGGCGCTTCGTCATGCCGTCCGTCTCCCAGTTCTCGCATCAGCTCCTTCATCTGGAACTGGGACTGGGCCATCAGCGGCATCTGGCGCATTTGTTCGATTTGTTTGGCGTCAGCCTGACCGCCCAGATAGAACACCGTGTCGGCCGGAACAAATTCCGTCAACTGGGCACTGCCTGTCGGAGTTGCTCCGAACCATCCCTGTTGCCATGCCAGTCCTGCACCTGCTGCAGCGGCCAGCACACCCGCGCCTATCCATTTCTTCATCTGTAATTCCCTTGATTCGGGGGTTGTGTTAGCGAATGACGACGACTGATGGCCGGCCATTCCTGAGCAAATTGCGAGCATATCACCATCCACGAACAGGCTATAGTGAAGAGACGATGTTAAGGCGGGCAGAGCGTATGAAGTGTCTGGGATTTCTGTCATTGCTGGCGGTCAGTATCGGCCAGGCAGCGTCTTCGTTGGCTCTGGCGGAGGCAGAACGGGCCGTACCGGCGATGCAAGAAGAAGTACGCCGCGCGTCTCCCCTGCAGGCTGATGTGGCGGCGTTTTATCGTGCACTGAGCGACGAGCCTTTCTGGTTTGACCCCCAGGGGCAGCCTCGATTGTTGCGGCAGCAACAGCTGGAAGCGTGGATCCTGTTGTCGCACGAGCATGGGCTGAACCCGCGTGACTATGGCTTCTCCGGTTTGAGTCAGCCTGTCCTGCAACAGTCGGTGGTTGAACGTGAACAGCGGCTGACCCGCCAGTTTCTGCGTCTGGCGGCGGATCTGCAGGGAACAGGTCTGGTGCAGCAACGGGATTCGAGCTGGCACTTTACTGATTCGGTGGTGACGCCCGACAGGCTGGCGGCGCGTCTGGCAGGAGGAGAGTCGGTGCGGCAGCTGCTGGATTCGCTGCTGCCCCAAGCGGCTGAATACCGGCGTCTGGTCCAGCTGTATCGTCATTTGTGGATCACATCTCAACAGCCCTGGCATGCACCGGATGTCCCCGCGGAGCTTGTCTTCCCCGGCGATCAATCTCCACAGATGCCGGCGCTGCGCCGCTGGCTGCAGGCACAGCTCTGGCTGGATCTTGCGCAGGCCCCGAATGTTGATGCCGAAACGTACAGCGAGGATATGGTAATGGCCATCCGGCGGTTTCAGCATCAGCGAGGGCTGGATGCGGATGGCATCATTGGTCCCGACACGCGCCGCGAATTGCTGCGCGGCCCGGAGGAGCTGTTGCGTCAGGTCCGGGCCAACCTGGCACGCTGGCGCGCCCTGCCGTCGGAGCTGGGGGAGCGCTATCTGCTGGTGCGCACCGGAGCGTTCAATCTGGATCTGGTCGAGCATGATCGAAGCCTGCAGCGGCATGCCGTCATTGCGGGGCGGCCGGGGAGGCCCAGTCCCTCATTTTCCGCGCAGGTCGATCGACTGATATTCAACCCCAACTGGACGGTTCCCTTCCGCCTGGCGGTGGAGGATCTGCTGCCGAAGCAGCAGGCGGATGCTCAGTATTTCCAGCGGCAGGGAATCGAGGTGCTGCAGCGGCAGGCCGATGGTCAGTGGCTGCCGGTGGATAGTGCGGGTATCGACTGGTCCGGACTGTCGCGGCGCAATTTCCATTATCTGCTGCGGCAACAGCCGGGGCCCTTGAACAGTCTTGGCCGTATCCGGGTGGGCATGAGCAATCCCTACAGCATCTATCTGCATGACACGCCGCAGCAGTCATTGTACGCCAAGGCACAGCGAGCCTTCAGCTCGGGCTGCATTCGGGTACAGGGCATCGATGAGCTGGCCCGAATGCTGGCAGGGGAAGAGGGGGTCGAGACGGCGCTATCTCAGTCGGAAACCCGGCAGCTGACATTGGACAGAGCATTGCCGGTCTACCTGGTCTATCTCACGGTATGGGTCAATGAAGCCGGTGAGGCCTTTATTCACCCGGACAGTTATGGACGGGATCTCGAGCTGAACGAGGGGCTGGGGCCCTTGCCGACACCGCCCCCTCAACACCTGACGGAACTGGCGCGCAATGTGCTGGAACAGTAGTCAAAATCGGTGGCTTTGGTTAAAATTCGCCCAGTATTTATTTTGACCAACAGTTAACCGAGGTGTTTGATGCTGTTTACCCCCCGCCGCTTCAAGGTGAATTCCGATACTCGCCCCCCGTGTTCACAACGTCGGCGTCTGCTGGGCGGAGTAGCAGCAACAGCGGCGGCGCTGCATCTGCCGATCGCCCAAGCCAAGATCCGGCCCCTGCATGAACGTTGGCTCCGTTTTGACCACCTGCACACCGGGGAACGCTTGGATACGACGTATTGGGCAGAGGGGCAGTATCTGGACCGCAGCCTGGCGGATATCAACTACCTGCTGCGAGACTTCCGTACCGGCGAAGTACACCCGATCGACCCGCACCTGCTGGATCTGCTGCACCGCTTGCAGCAGGCCGCACGCAATGACAATCCATTCCAGATTATCTCGGGTTACCGTTCCCCGAAAACCAATGCCCAGCTACGCGCTGTAAGCGGCGGGGTCGCCCGAAAAAGCCTGCACATGCAGGGCCGGGCGCTGGATATCCGTCTGCCCGGTACGCCCCTGCGTGAACTGCATCGCCTCGCCTGTGACGCCAAGGTCGGCGGCGTTGGCTTATATACGCATTCCAACTTCGTCCACATTGATACCGGCCGGGTGCGTTACTGGGGCGCCTGATCCGGCAGCAGGCGGTTCAGCTTGTCTTTCAGGCTGGCCGTGGACAGCTCGCCCAAATGGGAATCACGCAACTGTCCCTGCGCGTCAATGAACAGGGTGGTTGGCAAGCCGAGTGAGCCATAATGCTGGCTGATGGCGTTCTGACGATCCAGCAGCACATTATCCAGCTCCACGCCCAGTTCCCGCAGGAAACTCTCAACGGCGATCGGGTCTTCTCCCAGATTGGTAAACAGGAACTGCAGTTGAGGATAGTCCTGCTGGGCTTGCTCCAGTACCGGCATCTCGCGTACACAGGGGGGGCACCAGGTGGCCCAGATATTCAGCACAACGGGTTTGCCGGTATAGCTGCGCAGGTTGACCGGAGTACCATCCAGCGTCGTCAGACCGAGGTCGGGCAGGCGCTTCTGGCTGCCATGAATCTGGGCCAGCGGAATGGCGGTCGCGCCCCAGACAATACCACCGCTGACCAGTGCGATACTCAGCGAACGGCGTAACAGAGGCGTTCGCCACAGGTAGAACAGTGTGGCAAGCGTTCCCGCAGCCAGCCCGCTGACCCACCAGAAGCCGCCATCGCGGATATCCACGATCTGTACCGGGTCGGCCAAGTACTCATCACTGAATCGCAGTACAAAGCCCAGTCGTGCGCCCAGTATGGCGACCAGCACGATCGTGAACAGGGCCGGCTCGGGGGTGTGTCCGCTCTTGCGACTGCTGATCCAGCCGGCAAACAGGGCGCAGAAAAAGGCAATCAGCAACAGCAGATGCTCAACCGAAATGGCAAAGGGGCCTAGAGCCAGGGACTGCATGGGGGTCTCCTTCGGCAAGTGTCTGTGGCATAGGTGTGGCGTTTCAGTTGCGGTTCAGACCCTGCCAAGCGGCAAGGGTTCAGCCGGGCTTCATCGGGCGCCGTTTTCAATGGCAAGCATAACAATTTCGGGAGTACGGGATGCGATTTCAACAGCAATCAATCGTGATCTGCCTGCTGGCGCTGTTTCTGGCGGGCTGCGCCGGCCTGCAGCCGGCACGCGAGGAACCTACAGTGGATGTCACTGGCGTACGGCTGGACCCCAGCAGCCAGGGCGCGGTGCCGCGTTTTCTGATCAGTCTGCGGGTATTGAACCCCAACCGTCAGCCATTGGTGCTGGACGGGATTCGCTACCACCTGTATCTGCAGGAACAGCGTATTCTCAGTGGCGTGTCCAGAGACTTACCCCGAGTGGACGGTTACTCCGAGCAGACCTTTGAGGTCGGGGCAACCCCGGCTCTGTTTGGCAGTGTGCGCCTGTTGCAGGAGCTGGCCACCACGCCGGGACTGAAAGCCCTGGACTATCGAGTGGATGTCAAACTCGACAGTGGTGGCCTGCAGTGGCCGGTCAGCGTGGAGCGCCGGGGGACGTTGTCACTGACGCCCTGATTCAGGCGATTTGTCCTGTGTCTTGGCTGCCAGTTCGGTGCAGTAGTCGCGGGACGGAATGGCGGCGGTAAACAGCAGATAGTCGGTGGCGGGCAGGTGGTCCGCCAGTCCTTCCGGAATATAGTCTTCAGGGGCCTGTTTGTCGTTCTCGACCGAGACCATCAGGACGCTGACCAGTGGGCGGTTCAGCCAGCGGGGAATGCCCAGATCCCGGCGTGCATGGATGCCGCCGGTGATCATCACGCCGGTCATTGCCGGATTCGAGTAGCGGCGCAGGCGTTCGGCCATGGTCTGATCACGGGCCAGCTGTACCTGACGCATGCCATCCAGAGAAGAGGCAGGCAACTGGCCGCAGTGGCTTTCGAACAGCAACTCGCGCATGAAAGCATTGTGGGGTTCGCCCAGTTCGCCTTCCGGGGCCCCTTCCTGGTAGGCTTTGCGCTGCTCGCCCCGAGGCAGGTCAGCGGCGACAACGGCAGCGGCACGATCCAATGCGGTTCTGACGACCTGTTCATACAGCCCCCAGTCCCAGCCTTTTTGCCATCTCAGATCTTCGGGTGTCACTCGAGAGCCCTTGCCGCGAGCCTTGTCGAAGGCGTCCTGTTGACCGGCATCGGCCATTTCCAGCGCGACGGCACCCAGTTGATCGCGCTGGGCCAGCCGGATGATCCACTCGGCCTGGATGCGATGGTGCTCCGGATGATCGTGCTGTTCTCCCAGCAACAGCCAGCCGCCCGGAGGCAGGCGGTCGAACAGGGTATCCGGACTGACAAAGCGCTGCTCATGCAGGTCCCAAAGCTGGTCCTGTAGCGGGTGGGCGGCTCTGGCTGTCAGACTCAGCGCCAGTGCGCCCAGCAGAAGCAGGCCGCGTATCATGATTCGCCCCGGGTGCTCTTGACGTCCAGGTAGTCACGAGAGATCACGCTTTCCAGCGCATTCACGGCATCCACCAGCTCCTGATAGGTCTCGCGCCGACGCTTCAGCTCGTTGATCGCTTCCAGTGCCGGGGTCTGGCCCTCACTGCTGTCGGCCAGCGAGAGCAGCGTCTTGATGTAGTCGGCCCGGGCGTGGGCTACCATCGACAGCACCGGTTTGAGGTCGGTCAGCGCCAGTTCCGGCACATGGGGGTTGATGATGTCGCGGTTGATGTCGCGGCGATGTTTTTCCAGCTCCAGCAGCAGGCGGTTGTTGTCGGTCGACATGGCGTGGCTCCTTGGCTTTGAGGCATAGCCTGAATCTAGCATATCGGTCAGGCAAGGGAAGGGGTACGCAGGTTGAGCAGGGTGCGGCTACAGGCTGACGATCAGCTTGCCCTGCCCGCTGGGATGATCAATCACCTGCATGGGCAGTGCGTACAGGGCGGAAAGCCGAGTCGCATTGAGTACCTCGTCGGTGGCTCCCAGCGCCAGCGTACGTCCCTGCTGCAGCAACAGCACCCGGTCGGCGAAACGCGCGGCCAGGTTGAGGTCGTGCAGGATGGCCAGCACGCCGATACCCTGATCGGCATAGCGGCGGGCCAGCTCCAGTGTCAGTAACTGGTGTGCCGGGTCCAGCGCGGAGGTGGGTTCGTCCAGCAGCAGATAGCGAGGCGCACCGGTCGCATCGATGTGCAGCTGTGCCAGTACCCGTGCCAGCTGTACCCGCTGCCGTTCTCCGCCGGACAGCTGTGGAAAGCGGCGCTCACGCAGGTGCCAGCAGTCGGTTGCCTGCAGGCACTGGCGGGCAATGTCCAGATCGCGCACCTGACCGCTGGCATGGGGAATGCGTCCCATGAGGACCACTTCCTGTGCGGTAAAGGGGAAACTGAGCGTTGAGTGCTGTGGCAGCACGGCAACCTGACGGGCAACCTGCTCTCGTGACCAGTTTTGATAGCGCCGACCATTCAGGTGCAGTGCGCCGCTGTTCGGTGTCAGCTCACCGGCCAGCAGACGCAGCAGGGTGCTTTTGCCGGCACCATTGGGGCCCAGAACGGCCGTGATCTGGCCCGGCACAATATCCAGGTCAATCTGCTCCAGCAGAGGAGTGTTGCCGATACGGTAGCCAAGCTGTTGGGCGCTCAGGGTCATGCTTGATACCTCCGGCCCTGCAGCATGATCAGGGCGATGAAGAAGGGGCCGCCAATGATGGATGTGAGCAGCCCGATCGGCAGTTCCGCCGGGGCGATCAGGGTACGGGCCAGCATATCCGCGACCAGCAGGAACAGGCCTCCCAGCAGTGCCGATGCTGGCAGCAGGTAACGATGATCGGGCCCCAGTGTCAGACGCACCAGGTGTGGCACTACCAGACCGACGAAGCCGATCATGCCAGCCGCCGCGACGGCAGCGCCCACGGCCAGTGCGCTGAGCAGCATCACCCGCCGCTTGACGCGATTGACATCAATGCCCAGATGACGTGCCTCGGACTCGCCCAGCAGCAGGGCGTTCAGGGGCCGGGCCTGTCTTGGCAACAGCAGCAGTACCAGCACAATCAGTGAACCGGCACTGAGTACCACTTCCCAGAGAGCCCCGCCGAGGCTGCCCATGGACCAGAAGGTCAGGGTGCGCAGTTGAGTGTCATCAGCCATGTAGGTGAACAGGCCAATACCGGCACCGGTGATGATATTGATGGCGATGCCGGCCAGCAGCAGGGTGCTGGTCGAGGTGCCGCCGGTGCGGGCTGTGGCGATGCGCGCAACCAGCAGGGTGGTCAGAAACCCTCCGCCAAAGGCCGCCAGCATCAGGCTGTAGGGGCCGAGCCAGTGGATCAGCGGCCCCAGCGTTGTGCCGCCCAGTACGATCACGGCGACGGCGGCCAGGGCCGCGCCGCCGGAAACGCCAATCAGGCCGGGGTCGGCCAGCGGGTTACGGAACAGTCCCTGAATGGCAGCGCCGCTGGCCGCCAGGGCGGCACCGACCAGCATGCCCAGCAGTGCTCGTGGCAGGCGGATAGAGGTAATAATACTGTCAATATGGCTGCCACCGCTGGCACTGCCGAGACCAAGCAAGACTCTGGCGCTGTCGTGCCACACAATCTGCATCGGGCCAACGGTGGTCGACAGCAGCAGCGCTGTCAGCACAAGCAGCGTCAGGGTGAGCAGCGCCTGTTGTCCCAGGCGTGCTCTAGTGTACATGCGCGGTCTCCTGCATGGGGCCGGAAGGATAAAAAGCGTCATGCAGCTGCCGTACGGCCTGACCGATGCGAGGGCCAAAGCCCAGCATCAGCAGGCCGTCCTGTTTCACCAGCCGCTGCTGCCTGGCGGCAGGGAGGCTGGCAAAGCCCGGCTGCTGAAACAGCGCTGCAGCGGTGGTGGCATGGTTGCGCTGCTCCATCATCAACACCAGATCGGCGCCGGTCATGGCGATGGCTTCCGGTGAAATCGCCTTGTAGCCGTCGAAGCTGTCGATGACGTTGTGGCCGCCAGCCAACTGAATCATGCTATCGGCGTGTGTGTTGCGGCCTGCTACCAGAGGGCTGCGATCATTCAGCCCCAACACGAACAGGACCCGGATAGGATGTTGGACTTGGGTGGCGGCTGCGCGGGCCTCGGTCACTTCACGCGCAATCTGCTGCCAGAGCTCAACGCCCTGTTTCGGCTTGTTGAGCAGCCTGGCAACACCAAGCACCTTGTCGCGGACGGCGTCCAGGGTTGGTTCGGCCGAAAACCGATGCAGTGGCAGACGGCTGCGTTCCAGTTGCAGTACCGCCTTGTCGGGTCCGGCATCGTCGGTCAGCAACAAGAGATCCGGGTGCAGCGACAGTACCCCCTCGACTGATAGCGCGCGCTTGTAACCGATACGGGGCAGTTGCTGTACCTCCGAGGGGTACAGGGATGTGCTATCAACCCCGACCAGATGCTCGCCGGCCCCCAGAGCATGCACGATTTCGGTCAGGGCACCATCGGCACTGACAATGCGCTCGGGGGCCGCCAATGCACGGGGGCTGGTGGTCAATATGACGGTCAGCAGTATGGATGTGAACAGGATCGGCCAGTGCAGTCTCATGCGCAGGCCCTGTCCGGTTGCAAGACGGACTCGGCCAGCGTGCGCCAGCGCGGGTTTTCCGGGTTGCCTTCCTGGCGTACGCCAAAGAATTGTGCGGCGGTATCGCCCTGATCGGTATACAGCTCCAGTGAAGTGACGATGCCATCGCGGGAGGGCTTACGTACCAGCCAGGCACTCTGGATACGTGTCATGTCGAGGTGCAGATTGAATTCAGGGTCGAGGATGTTCAGCCACGGGCCGAGCGTCTTGATGGTGCGGATGGCGCCGGAGTGGATCTGGATGTTACCGCTGTTGCCGACAAAGCACATCAGCGGCAGCATCTGATCGGCGGCCTGTTGCAGCAGGGCCTGAAGACGTTCGGGGGCAAAGGCCTGGGCCCAGGGAGCACCGACCAGACGAAACGCCTGCTGACGCGTCACGCCATATCCCTTGAGCAAGCCAAAAAACTGGTGCACATCGGTCAGTGCAGCCCAGTCACGGGTCAATGCCTGGCGGTCGACATGACAGTCAGACGATGTCGGTTCGCTCGGTACGGTCCAGGGATCAAACTGCAGTGGCGTGCTCTGATCGTCAGCGCGGAAGTTCTGGATCAGCTCGAAAAAGGCATCAAAGTTACTGTTCGGCTGCAGGAATATTTTCTGGATAGCCACTCCCTTGTGGTCGAAAAACTGCAGGCTGTAACGGATACCGCTGGGCAGGGTTTCGGCGACGGCAAAGCCCTGCTGCCAGTGATTGAACAGCAGGCGCAGATCAATCTTGCGGTCCTCGGCGATGACCAGCCCGACGGGGCGGCGGATATGGGCAAAGGGGTAGTGACCCTTGCGCTCGTGCACGGCGGCTTCATTGCGGGTGAGGGTCATGATGTAGCCGAGTCGATACAGCTGCTCGATCAGTGGCGGAAAGTTGTCCTGCAGGCGCAGCCGCAGACAGCCCAGCTGGGCGTCAATCAGGGCGGCTTCAGTCAGGCCCAGGGCACTGGCCTGGTCGCGTCGGCGCAGTGTCTGGCCACTGGCCAGCAGGCCCTGGTAGGCGTCCTGCACAGCCGATGACGGGGCGATATAGTTGAAGAGAGCGTGCATACCAGTCAGCCTCCTTGCACGGTGTGGACACCGGCATCAGGGGACGGCTTTGGCTGGCAACGTCTGGCGTGCTGGCTAATCGCAGTCGGTTGGGTGAAGGGGTTATTTAGTCAGAATCAGTTTGCCCTTGCGGGTGACGCGCAGGCGGTAGAGCTCTTCATTGTGCATGATGATCAGCCCGGACGGGTGCTGTACCAGGTCGTCACTGCGCACCCAGCGGGTGGTGTTGCTACCGGTACCTTGCTGAGGGGATTTGTTGAGCATGGTCGCTATCCTTGGTATTGGTCTACATGCAAATGAGAATAATACGCATTTGTTGCTTTTGCAACCCTGTCAGAAGCCGGTGCTGAAACTCAATTTGGCTTCGCGACCGGGTTCCAGCCATTCCCCGCCCTGAGCGACCACTTCATCAAACAGGTTGTTCAGTCCGAGGCGTACACGTGTGTGCTGCCCCAGCCGTGTGCTGATCCCCAGATCGACAATGGAGTAAGCCCCCAGCTCCTCGCGGTTGTCGCTGCTGGTGTACTGGCTGCCGGTGTAGCGCCAGGCAGCATACAGTGTACTGTCCCAACGGCTGAGATCCTGTTCGGCGATCAGTTTGAGCAGGTGTTCGGGGCGATCGGTCAGCGCCTTGCCAGGGTGCTGGCCGGAGCGGTTTTCCGTATCCAGCCAAGTGTAGTTGAACCGCAGGCGCCGAGTTGTGTCGGGGCGGTAATCCAGTTCGGCTTCCAGGCCTTGGGTAACGGCCGAATCTACGTTGCTGTAGCGTGCGGCGGTGACGGAACCTGCTTCGAACTCCCGTGTGGTGATCAGGTCTTCGATACGGTTATGAAACAGGGTGGCGGAAGCCGTGAACAGGCGGCTGCCATAATGTACTCCCACTTCATAGGTGCGATTGGTCTCCGGCTGCAGGTCATCGTTGCCTTCATAACGCCGGGTTGGCCCGGCGGGGATGACATATTCCGATGAGCCTTCGCGCAATGATGGGGCCAGATAGCTTTCGCCGTAGCCGGCACGCAGTCCCCAGCCGCTGTCGCCCTGCCAATTCCAGTACAATTTGGGACTTAGCTCACCGTCATACTTGCTGTGATGGTCATACGCCAGCCCCAGCGTCAGGGTGTGCTGATCGGTCAGGCTGATAATATCCTGCAGGGTCAGGGTGGTGGCATCGACGTTTTCGTCAAACCCTCTGTCGCGGCGCTGCACGCCTTCGCGTCGATGCTGAAGGCTAGTGCTAAGGTAATGACCCGGGGCCAGCATACCGCTTAGATCAATCTGGTAATTGTCATCGTCGATCTGCCAGTCACTGCTGCCCTCGGTCAGGTCCGCTTCGCTCAGGCTGGCGCCGGCGCGCACGTCAAAGCGGCCAATCCGGCTCAGGTAGTCGGCACTGATCAGGTGGCGGCTCTGGTCCAGGCGGTAGTCGTTGACATAGGTTGAGCCCATGTACTGGCTGATATCGACATCGCCGCCATCATCCTGACCAGACATAAAACCCAGTTCCAGGCGGTCCGTTGCACTCAGATCAAAGCCGAGACTAGCCTGGAGGTTACGGCTGCGCATGGCCGACGTCAGGCTGGCACCCTCGTCCCTGATGGCTTCTTCATTGTGTTCGGCAGCGGCAAAACTCAGGTCGACCCGGTCATTCAGCGGACCGCGCAGGGCGAGTGCGTAGCTGTCATTGTGTCGGCTGCCATCCAGCATCCCCAGGCTGCCATCCAGGTTGCCCTGCCATGCGGTGCCTGCCTTTTTGGTGATGATATTGATGACACCGGCCATGGCATCGGCACCGTAGAGACTGGAGCCGGGACCACGAATCACCTCAATACGTTCAATCTGACTGACCGGCACCCAATTATATCGGTAGGCCGGGGAGAAGCTGAGGTTGCGATCGGTATTGGGCACGCGTTTGCCATCCACCAGAACCAGAGTCTGTTCGTGTTCAAAGCCACGGATGCGGGGGGCCTGTTGAGAGACGTTGCCGGTACTGTGCAGATGAATGCCGGGCAGGTTCTGCAGCACCTGTTGCAGCGTGGTGGCACCGGAGCGTTCAATGTCGATATGACTGACGACACTGACGCTGCCGGCATAGCGGCTGGCAGCGACCGGTGCCTTGGCGGTAATAATGTGCTGCTCCGCAACAGGGGCTGCGGCCAGGGGAGTACAGAAGAAAAGGAGTGCGGATGGCAGGTACAGGAATCGAATTGGGGTATGCATGTTGCCTCGGCCAGGTTGTGCTTCAAGGGATGCTGTCTTGAGCCTGCAATCGGCAGGCGAGGCTGGCTTGGCTCGAAGTTCAGGGGAGAGAGGAGAGAGCCTGGCTGGCGGGGTATAGCCTATGAACGCGGTAAGAGTATCAAGTCGATCTATTTTTGTAAATGATATTTAATATCATTCGTATTTATGTGTTTGGTGGATCATCGTTCTGGCCCGGGTGCGCTTACGTTACCGAGCTGGCATACTGCCGCCCATAACCGCAATTGTCTGCCACGCCTGTCGAGCGGGCATTTCTGTGCAAGGATCCGTTGATGAGTGTAGAAACCACTTTTGATGGCGAAACGGAACAGCTGTCACTACGAGACTTTACCGAGAAGGCGTATCTCGACTATTCGATGTACGTGATTCTGGATCGTGCCCTGCCTCACCTTGGCGATGGCATGAAACCGGTGCAGCGTCGCATCGTTTATGCCATGTCCGAACTGGGGCTCAAGGCCACAGCCAAACACAAGAAGTCGGCGCGTACCGTTGGTGACGTGTTGGGTAAATTTCACCCCCATGGTGACTCGGCCTGTTACGAAGCGATGGTGCTGATGGCCCAGTCGTTCAGCTACCGTTATCCGCTGATCGATGGCCAGGGCAACTGGGGTTCGCCGGATGATCCCAAGTCATTTGCGGCCATGCGTTATACCGAATCGCGGCTGGCACCCTATGCCGACGTACTGTTGCAGGAGCTGGGACAGGGGACAGTGAACTGGGTGCCCAACTTCGATGGCACGCTGGAAGAGCCCGAAGTCCTGCCGGCTCGCCTGCCCAATGTCTTGCTCAATGGCGGTACCGGCATTGCCGTGGGGATGGCAACCGATATCCCGCCGCACAACCTGCGCGAGGTCGCGGGGGCCTGCTGTCATCTGCTGGACCATCCTCAGGCCACGCTGGAAGATATCTGTGACCTGATCCCCGGCCCTGATATGCCAACCGAGGCCGAGATCATCACGCCGGCCGAAGAGCTGCGTGCACTGTATCGCAAGGGGCGTGGCAGCTTCCGCATGCGTGCCATCTGGAGCCGGGAAGAGGGTGAAATCGTCATCACGGCACTGCCGGCGCAGGTGTCCGGAGCCAAGGTGCTGGAACAGATCGCTGCCCAGATGCAGCAGAAAAAGCTGCCGATGGTGGTGGACCTGCGTGACGAGTCGGATCATGAAAATCCCACCCGTCTGGTCATCGTGCCCAAGCGTGGCAAGGATCTGGACGCACTGATGGCGCATCTGTTTGCGACCACCGATCTGGAGCGCAGCTACCGCGTTAACCTAAATATGATCGGCATTGATGGCCGGCCACAGGTCAAGGATCTGCGCCAGATTCTGGTGGAGTGGCTGAGCTGGCGCACCGGGGTGGTACGTCGCCGCCTGGAGCACCGTCTGCAGAAGGTGCGGGATCGCCTGCATATTCTCGCCGGTCTGATGGTGGCTTACCTCAATATCGATGAGGTCATTGCCATCATCCGGGAAGAGGAGAAACCGCGTGATGAGCTGATGCGCCGTTTCGAGCTCAGCGCGTTGCAGGCCGATGCCATTCTGGATCTCAAACTGCGCCATCTGGCACGTCTGGAAGAGATCAGGATCAAGGGGGAGCAGGACGAACTGGATGCAGAGCGCAAACGGCTGGAAAAAACGCTGGCATCCGATGCACTGATGCGCAAGCTGGTACGTGCCGAGATCGAAGCGACAGCCGAGGAATTTGGCGATGCACGTCGTTCACCGCTGCAGGAGCGTACCGAGGCCCAGGCCTTCAGTGAGAAGGACCTGCTCAGCGCGGATCCGGTCACGGTAGTGCTGTCCAAACAGGGCTGGATTCGTGCGGCCAAGGGCCATGACATCGACGCTGGCGGTCTGAGCTATAAGTCCGGTGACGGCTTCAAGCTGGCCAGCCAGGGGCGGATGAATCAGCCCTGTATCCTGCTGGACTCCACCGGGCGCAGCTATACCCTGGAAACGCACAAGCTGCCCTCGGCACGGGGGCAGGGTGAACCGGTTACTGGTAAGTTAACGCTGCCAAAGGGGGCCACCATTGATGGCGCGATTGCCGGTAAAGATACTGATGCGGTGTTGCTGGCGTCGGATGCCGGTTATGGTTTCGTGACCAAAATTTC
>Ga0193953_1000701_pt1 | contig 17029 bp, 14 predicted proteins | sample BB_4_MG_FD_140325 | JGI IMG/M metagenome (GOLD analysis project Ga0193953, IMG submission 140325) | Microbial mat bacterial communities from the Broadkill River, Lewes, Delaware, United States - BB_4_MG | ecosystem: Environmental > Aquatic > Freshwater > River > Microbial mats | place: USA... | reverse complement strand
TTGCACATGAATACCTATGGTGGCCAGGTGGTGTTTGCCGACTCCATCCGTACAAAAATATTGAATAGCCCCATTCCGGTACATGTTTTCATTGACAATAACGCGGCCTCTGCAGGTGCACTGATCTCTGTGGCCTGTGATAGTATTTACATGCGTCCAGGTGCCAATATAGGTGCCGCCACAGTCGTGAACCAATCGGGCGAGAAGATGCCTGATAAATACCAGTCGTACATGCGATCGACCATCCGTGCCACAGCAGAGGCTCATGGCAAAGATACGATAGTGATTGGCAAAGATACCACGTATGTATGGCGACGCGATCCTCACATCGCCGAAGCCATGGTGGATGAAAGCATCTACATTGCAGGTATTATTGACACTGGGAAAATTTTAACCTTTACCACCCTTGAAGCCATCGAAAATAATTTTTGCGAGGGACAAGCCGATAATATTAAGGAGGTGCTGAGCCAACTGCAAATCACAGATTATGAAATCAGAGAATTCAAACCCTCCTTTTACGATGGTTTAAAAGGATTCCTGACCAGTCCTATTTTGCAGGGTATTCTGATTCTCATCATCATTGGAGGCATCTACTTCGAGCTACAGACACCGGGTGTAGGTTTTCCACTCATGGCTGCCGGAATAGCTGCTGTATTGTACTTCTCCCCCCTCTACATCGATGGGTTGGCGGCTAACTGGGAAATTATCCTGTTTATCATAGGCCTGGTACTCATTGCCCTGGAAGTATTTGTGATACCTGGATTTGGCATCGCAGGGGCTTCTGGCATAATACTGGTCATTACCGGATTAACTTTAAGCATGCTGGACAATGACTTGTTCGATTTCTCAGGTGTTGGTTTCAATAAATTACTGGAAGCACTGGGCATTGTTCTCTCCGGGCTATTTGGTTCACTATTGGGGATCATTTACCTGAGTAAAAAACTACTGACCTCATCTACCTTTGGAGCTAAAATAGCCCTTCAAACGACAGAGGATGCAGCGCTAGGCTACATCAGTGTGGAAGCTACCTTAGGTGAATTGATAGGCCAAACAGGTACAGCCAGTACGGTATTACGGCCATCAGGTAAAATAACGATAGATGATGAAGAATACGATGCCGTAGCCGAAACGGGATACATTGATAAAGGATCCGAAATTCAGGTGAGTCGCTTTTTACACGGACAACTTTATGTGTTGAAGAAATAAATGACACATTACCTCATCCATATAAGCCCGGACTCCCTTGTCCGGGCTTTATATTTTAATTACCGCTTCCCTTGACATTTACTAATATTTTTCTCATTTTTCACACCAGCAATCTCTTAGTCATTTTATTTGAACATTAATCAACTCTACTTTAATTATTAAGGAGGAATTGAAAATGAAATCAAAGCAGACAGGCGGACGCAAAAACACCTCGTACCACGCCGACAATTATGAGGATTATGGTAACTCAAAAGCTAAAAAGGGAAAACGCAAAAAACAACTATCGTATGATGAAATCATGAACGAAGGAAAGCTTCGGAAACGCAACAAGAAAATCTTTCAGGAGCAATTTTATGACGATGACGAATGTTAAACCCATGCCGGCTATCCATATAGGATAGCCTTTTTTATAGTTGTTACGATTACACAATTCCATGATGAGACAGGCAATAAAAAACGGCATTATCCAGATTCTTCATCCTCTTCTCCAACTTTTACTAGTTCCCTACCTCAAGGAATTACTGGATAAATATAATCATCAATTCTAATTTGGAAATCCGGGTAGCACATGGATATAATAACCTGCTATGTTTTTTTTGCAAACTATTAATTACAAATTACTTACCTTGAACCAGCTCCTCAAAATCAGGAAAAAATTGGCAGATTATACAGGTCTACCAATCTCACTATTATTTCCATTGATTCAAGAACTGATCTACATATTCAATAGCAGCCCCAAAACAGATAATTATACAAATGATAAACAATATTATTGCTTATTTCACTAATATGCATGAAAAAAGCCTGAATATTAGCAACTCGACTTTTTTTTATCACACTGAATCTTATATCATTTTTTATTCTATATTTAGCCAACAAATCTGTTTTTTAGTTATCACATTTAATTAACTTTAATTCAATCACTAAGGAGGGTCTTTTAATGAAAACAAAAAGGCAAAACTGGTCCAAAAATGCCATCATGCATGACGATTTTTATGATGACATCGTAACCCCCAAAACCAAAAGAGAAAAGAAAAAAAATCGCAGCTTATATCACGACCATTTTGACGAACAAATTCTGCGTAAGCGGTTTAAGAAACCTTCGAAAAGGCACGTGTTTGATGATGACGAATATTAATAAAAAATCCGGCCTGAGCCGGATTTTTTATTTGATCAGGAAATCAAACATCTTGTCTTCCTCCAGATACCCTTGCAAGCGATCACCAATTTTCACAGGCCCCACACCTGCCGGTGTACCTGTGTATATAAAATCCCCTATTTTGAGTGTGAAATACTGCGACACATGGGCAATTAACTCATCAATGGAAAAAATCATCTGATTGGTATTCCCTTTCTGCCGGGTTTCACCGTTGATATCCAATCGGAAATTTACATCCTGCATAGTGGCAAACTTATCCTTACTGATAAACTTAGATAACACAGCCGAACCATCAAACGCTTTGCTTTTCTCCCAGGGCAATCCTTTACTTTTCAGTTTTGCCTGCAAATCACGGGCCGTAAAATCCACCCCCAAGGCCACTTCATCGTAATAGCGATGGGCAAACTGAGCAGCGATATTTTTTCCCAACCGGCTAATACGAACTACCAACTCCACTTCATGGTGGAACTCCTCTGCAAAATCAGGAATAAAAAACGGTTTATTCTTCAGTAGAAGCGCAGAATCAGGCTTGGAGAAGATGACCGGCTCGGCAGGCACCTGATTATTCAACTCCCGCACATGCTCTACATAATTACGACCAACACATAGGATCTTCATGAAACTAAAATTTACTTTTTATTAAAGCTTCGCAACTTAATATTGGTTAGAATTTTTTTTGTAAACAAAGGGAAGTCTCCATTCATCATCCAGCCATAATAGCCCGAATCTTTAGCTAATACCTCTTCCACTTTTTTACCCTTGTATTTTCCAAAATTAAACACTTCGTCCCCATCCTTATCGAAGATAATACGGCCAATAAAATCGGCGTTATTATTAAAGGATGAAAAATCATTCAGAAAATCAATGTCATTCTTCAAATCGGGATAACGATCCAGTTGTGCTTTTAGCACTTCGTAAGTGGCCAAGGTATCTGCTTCGGCAGCATGTGCATTTTCCAGGTCTTTATCACAGTAAAATTTATAGGCAGCTCCTAAGGTGCGCTTTTCCATTTTGTGAAAAATAGTCTGCACATCCACAAACTTCCGTTTCTTCATATCGAAATCCACTTCGGCACGAATAAACTCTTCCGCCAACAATGGCACATCAAACTTATTGGAGTTAAAACCGGCAATATCACACCCTTCAAAGAATTTAGCCACTTCTTTGGCCAGTTCCTTAAATGTTGGACAATCTTTGACATCCTCATCATAGATCCCATGGATTTCAGATGACTGCTTAGGGATGGGCATTTCGGGGTTAACGCGATAGGACTTTGATTCCTCACGCCCGTCTACATGCACTTTTAAAATAGCCATCTCCACAATTCGGTCGGCTGCAACATTGATTCCTGTTGTTTCCAGATCAAAAAAGACAATCGGATTCTTTAAACTAAGCTTCATTCTTTGATATTTAATAAACAACTGTCTGAACAGTTAACTGCCGGCAAAAATAAAGATAATGCCGTATACAGCTACATTTTTTCTGTTTAATTACGGCTTTTTCTCATTCGGATCGGTCACAGGATATATGATACACTTGATGCGTTCAGCTTCTCCGTTATACCATTTCTCCGGAATCTCCAGCAACTGTTCAAAAGGTTCGGTTTGATCCGACTCAATCTTCAACAAATAATACCCTGGTGTTAAAACCATTATACAATCAGCTGAATCTTTCAACACTTTATAATTCCCCACCAAATTATGTAATGTGTCCGTAACCGTTACGGTGGGTGTAAAGTCAGGAATCACCTCTTTTCGTTCCACTTTCAGGCGGATATCACATTTTAACACAGAATTATAAGGTTCAGTATCCTTAAACACCACTTTGTAAATATCACGATAACCATGCCCTTCCGGCCGAATTGAAGATACATAGGCATGCCGTTTACCATTCACCCATGAAATGGTAAAATTATCATAGGTATCATTAATGGGATAGCCCACATTGACGGGCTTTCCCCACTCGCCACTTGCGGTATTTTTTTCTGAAACATAAAGATCATACCCGCCCATCGAATGCTCATTATCCGATGAAAAATAGAGATACTTACCATCGTCCGATAGCACCGGAAAGTTTTCATTATAAGGAGTATTTACCGCTCCTTTAATTGGCCGGCCATACCCCCAATTCCCATCCGGCAACTTCATCGCATAAAACAGATCAGTGGTTCCATTTTCGCTTTCAGCCGAATAATACATGGTGTCCTGACCAGCTGTCATCCACACACCATATTCACCTCCCTTTTGATCCAGGGGATGGCCAAATTCAAGCAAAGGATCGAAGCGGTAACGCCCTTTGTATTTAGCATAGCCCATCTCATCCTCTCCATCCCGATTATGAAACACGAATAACATCTCACCAGAAGGATCAATACCGGCAACCATTTCATCAAAAATGGAATTCACATAAGAGCCGATCGTTTTCCCCTTCTGGTAACGATGATTCGCCATCTCCGACACACATACATTGAAGTAATAAATACCTGCATAACTATTGTAGCGCTTATCAGAGGTATAAAACAGTGTTTGCTCATTGCTGGTTACAAATGCGCTGAGTTCATTACGCGAAGTATTCACCTGCTTGCCAAGATTAATAAAGTCTACATTCAAGGGGGACTTAATGAAGGCCTTAGCATTTTCAATATAATGGGTCAGAATTGCAATTTTTTTCTCCTTGTCCGGCCCTCCTGGACCTGAGTTTTTATACGTTTGTAAAGCTGTCAATGCTTCCTCAAATCGGTGCCCATGAAAAAGAGCTGTGGCTTTACTATAATAGGCCTCCGCGTCATTGGGTTTCACTTCCAGTAATTTTTCAATATAAGGCAAAGCCTGCTCTCGCAAACCATTATCCTTCAAATGACATTGGATGATCTTTTGTAATAATTCAGCATCCTCCTTTTTCTTACGATACAAGCGTTTATAATCCTTCAGAGCCCTTTCATAATTATAATACTTAAAATAGTTATCGGCTCTTTTTTTATAGTCCTTTTGGGCAAACACAACTGGCACTATTACCAATACAATTAACAGGGAAATAAGTCGGTACATTATAAAATAATTAAATCAAGAATTCCTAAATAAACTAATTTTCCCTAAATTATAAAAGAATCACAAGCAATGGTTAAGTGATGACTAATTATTTGCTATGCAAATTCAAATAAACTGCTGAACAATGTGTTTTTGATCATTGTTTAGAGTAAAAATGATTTTGATTGAACACTAAAAACAGTCATGATTTTAGGTTCCCCAAAAAATCGAAAACAGGATTGATACAAAAATATTGGACCTTACAGATAGTCCATAAAAAAACAATAAAAACGAATGAAAAGACGCCAATTCATAAGCCTGGCCGGACTCGGAGTCGCGGCGGCCTGCACACCAACAGGAAAAGGTAAAACCAACCAAAACCAAAAGGTGCAAAAAACAGCAAAAACAGCTATTGTTTCCGGTCACTTTTTTCCGGCACTGCCCTTTGCTTTTGATGCTTTGGAGCCACACATAGATACCCGAACCATGAAGTTACATTATGACAAGCACCACCGGGGCTATCATAAAAAATTCCTGGCGGCCATTAATGACACGCCTTTGGAAACCACATCAATGGTTGACATTTTTGGTAAGGTATCTGAATTGGATGATGCCATTCGCAATAATGGAGGGGGTTATTATAACCATATGTTGTTCTGGGAAAGCCTTAGCCCTGAGAAAAGCGAACCATCCGCCAGGATTCTCAGCAGCATTGTCAAACACTTTGGTTCATTTGACCAGTTTAAAGCCGACTTTTCAAAAGCAGCAAAAACACATTTTGGGAGTGGTTGGGCCTGGCTTATTTTAGATGAAGACCATAAACTGCATATAACCTCAACAGCCAATCAGGATAATCCGCTGATGGACGATGCAGCCATAAAAGGAATTCCTCTTTTGACCATCGATGTATGGGAACATGCCTATTACCTCAATTATCAGAATAAAAGAGCTGATTACATTGATGCGTTTTGGAATATCGTAAACTGGAATTCCGTGAATAAACGGTATAAAAAAGCCATGCATGGAGAATGGTTAGGATAGTATTTAAGCACCATAACCCCATTTAGCCCTCCCACCTCGAGGGCTTTTTTATCTCCTCCTATCAAATAAGATATCCAGTTTATAAAGCCCTGCAATTATGAAACGCGTATTAGTCCTTTTTGCCCATCCGGCCATTCACAAATCAAAAGTGAATCTTCACCTGATTAAGACCTTGAGTTCACTGGAGCATGTCACCGTTCATAATTTGTACGAAACCTATCCGGACTTTTTTATCGATATCAAACAGGAACAAGAATTACTGACACACCATGATATCATCATCTGGCAACACCCCTTTTATTGGTACAGTGCACCGGCCATAATTAAAGAATGGCTCGATCTGGTACTGGAACATGGATTTGCATACGGACACAATGGAAATGCCTTGGCTGGTAAAACAGTCTTATCAGTCATCTCCACCGGCGGGAGTCGGGAAACCTACGCAAGAGATGGCTTTAACCGTTACCCCATCACGCAATACCTGCTGCCTTTTGCCCAAACAGCTCACCTTTGTGAAATGACCTACTTGCCTCCCTTTGTTATTCATAGCTCCCACCTGCTCACGACAGAAGACATTCAAAACTTGAGCCTTTCCTATCGTGAATTGGTGAAGGCCTTACGGGATGATCTGATCCCCGTGGAAAGCTATCAACAGCTGGAATACCTGAATGACCTTGACCTTCATCCAAAAACCTAAGTACCATGCATCAGGAAACACTTTTTTTTCAAACGATGATTTACCTGGCAGCGGCTGTCATATCGGTCCCCATCGCCAAAAAGATCGGATTAGGTTCTGTTCTGGGCTATCTGGTGGCTGGTATTCTAATCGGGCCGTATGCCCTTGAATTGGTTGGCCATGAAGGCGCAGACGTGATGCACTTTGCAGAATTCGGTGTGGTTATCATGCTATTTTTGATTGGCCTGGAGTTACACCCATCTATGTTATGGCGTATGAAACGCCTGATATTTGGGTTAGGCGGTCTGCAAGTGGGCATAACTGCTTTTATTGTGGCTATTGTGGCCAGTTTTTTTTGGTTAAACACAGCTCAGTCCATCACCACTGGGTTAATCTTCTCATTGTCCTCCACGGCTATTGTTTTACAAACATTATCCGAAAAGAAACGCCTCCAGACACGATCGGGTAAATACAGTTTTTCAGTCTTATTGTTGCAGGATATCATGGTCATCCCAATTTTAGCCATTTTGGCACTTTTTGCCAACCAAGTGGTCAGCGAGGCAACACTTTCAGAACCAATCAATAATCACATCTACGGTGGGGAGGGATGGCAACGGCTTTTATTGATTTTTACCATGGTAGGAATCATCATTGGAGGTGGCCGCTTTTTAGCACGTTTTGCATTCCGTTTTATTGCAGAGTCCGGATTACGTGAAATCTTCACTGCTTCAGCCTTGCTTTTGGTGATTGGTATTACTCTGGCCATGAATTATGTAGGATTATCGCCGGCACTTGGCTCTTTTCTAGCGGGTGTGGTACTGGCCAATAATGAATATCGCCATGAACTGGAAAGTAATCTGGAACCTTTCAAAGGATTACTACTTGGCGTATTTTTCATTTCTGTAGGCGCAAGCATTGATTTTACCCTGCTAATAAATCACCCCCTGCTGATTCTTTCCATTTTGGGAATTCTGATCCTCATCAAGCTAACCGTTTTATTCTTTCTGGGCCGAATCTTCAAACTGAATCCCTCTCAAAATATGTTCTTTACCTTTAGCTTGGCCCAGGCTGGCGAATTTGGATTCGTTCTCATCTCCTTTGCCTCACAAAATGCCATTTACGACACCTTCACATCCGGCATCCTGCTCATTGTGGTAGCCCTCTCCATGTTATTAACGCCGCTCCTGTTTATCATTAATGAAAAATGGATTCAGCCGCGTTTTAGCAAAAAAGAATCGCATGCCGACGATAAAATTGAAGAAAATGGTAATCCTGTGATTATCGCCGGTTTTGGTCGCTTAGGCATGATTCTGGGGCGATTCCTAAATACCAATGGCGTCAAATCAACTATTTTAGACAACAACCCTCATAATGTACAATACCTTAAAAAATTTGGATTCAAAGTATATTATGGTGATGTCACACGATCCGCCCTGCTGGAGTCTGCTGGCATTTTAAATGCGAAAGTGTTAGTTGTGGCCATGGGTGACCAGGAGCAAATTAATCAATTGGTTGAACTGGCGCAAAAAAAATACCCTCATGTGAAACTCATAGTCCGGGCGATAGATATTGCTCATGCTCTGGAGCTTCAAAACAAAGGGGTGGAAGCTCATCGCCAAGAAATCTTTGAATCCGCCGTTGAACTGGGATCGGATGCCTTACAAGCCTTGGGTTTTGACGGGTACCGCTCCAAACGTGTAGCTAATACCTTCAAGTATCTGGATAAAAAATTTATGCTCAAACTACAAAAACGTTATGGTGAAGATAATCCCCACTTCGTGATGGAAACCCGGGAATTTTCAGAGCATTTGGAGAATATTTTATTGCTTCAACAGAAGCATCCGGGGACTGATTTCGATTGTGCCTGGGATAAGTCATCACTGATTGAAGAAGCTAAAAATCAAATATCAAATACTGAAGAAGAACCTATAAATGAAAAAAATGAGTAATTTATAGATCTGATAAGTGACAAAATTTAAAAGTAGAAACCTAACATGCTCAAACGAAAGTCTCTGTTTCTATACACCTTTATTGGCATCTTAATTGTCATTTTCAGCATGGGACTAATAGGTGTATCTCTATCGATGCATTACATGCAGGAAAAATACATCCAGCTTCAGGTGGATTTGAACAAACGACGTACCAACACCTTTGCCCGCATGTTGAGCAGAGAGCTGGAACAAGGCAGTTCACACCAGGCCATCTTGAACCGGTTTCAATCAAGTATCGAAGTCACCGATCCTACCAAAGGTTTCTTATGTATTTTTAATAGCACAGAAGGGCGTATGTTATGCCATCCCAATCCAAGGATGGTAGGTATGAAAATGAACCCCTCCCTTCTCCTGGAGAATAACCGTACCAAAGAAATCACGGCTTTTTCTGAAGCCATCAAAAACAGAGCTACGCTGGGCGGGATCCTCAACAACAAAAACCAAACAGAAATTACGTATATGCGCCCGGTGGCTAACACCAACTGGGTTATTTCCGCCCACGAAAACATTGAAGGCATTCAAAAAGAGATTAAACGACAACGAATTGTGTTTGGAAGCGGTTTCTTGTTTTTTGCCACCATTATTGCTTTTCTCACCGCCTGGGTGGCCCGAAAAGTAAGTAGCTCCTACGAAAGACACATCGAAAACCAAAATGAGTTGCTGGACAATAATCTGAAAGAACTTCAAATTCTTCACACTGACCTTCAGGGAGCCAAGCTCAAAACGGAAAAACAACGTGATCAAATTGCCTTACAACACAAAGACATCACCGATAGTGTCCAATATGCCAGCAGAATTCAACAAGCAGTACTTCCACCAGATGAGCTCATACAACTCCTGTTTCCCAATCACTTTGTATTCTTTAAGCCTCGTGATATTATTTCAGGTGATTTTTACTGGATCAATGAGAATGGGCGTTTCAAAGCAATTGCAGTAGGCGATTGCACAGGCCATGGTGTACCTGGTGGTCTCATGAGCCTGCTGGCAATTTCTTTCCTGAATAACATCACGCTCAACCAACAGCAATGGGATGCAGCTGAGATATTAGACATCCTGCGGCTGGACATTATTCGATCACTACATCAGGATCGGGAATCGGGAAATGAGCAAGATGGATTAGATGTTGCTCTGTGTATCATCGATAAAGAAACCAACACCTTGCAGTTTGCCGGTGCTTACCACCCCTTATGGCTTTTCCGAAAAGATCAATTGCTATTTTATCCAGGAGATCGAATGCCCATCGGTATCTATCAATCTATGGAAAGGGGCTTTAAAAACACCACTATTCAATTGCAAGATGACGACCTTGTTTACCTCTTTTCAGATGGTTATGTAGACCAGTTTGGCGGCCCCGATGATAAAAAATTTCTCAAAAAACGTTTTGAAGGCTTGATCAGCTCCATTGCTTCTGAAGCCCTGCCCCATCAAAAAGAAATCCTTAGCGTCACGCTGAACAATTGGAGACAGTGCCATTCGCAAAAAGATTGTCGATATGATCAGACCGATGACATTCTGATTGTGGCCGTTAAATTCTAGCATCCCATTACTGAAATATCTGCAATGGCATAGTTTTTGTTTCTACGCTATCCACACACATATTATTGAAAGGGGGAAGTATGAAACGAAGAGAAGAAATAAACGAAAGAACAATTGTCATTGGAGGCGTATTAGAATTCATCCTGACCATAGCTATCACATTTTTTCTGAGTTTGGTGATGTACATTTCATGGATATAACTGTTTAGTGCTACATCTATCTAAATTCGATTAAAATATTTCATTATTCTCAAACACCAGTGCGTCCATTGGCCTTTTTGTTTGTCTTTATAATAGAAAAGAAGGGGAAACATGAGAATATTCAGAAAAATGAACCATAAATCGTTCATCGTGTACGGTATTGTAGATATAATAATATCGCTTGCAATTGCATTTTTCGCAATACTCGTCTTATTCATTACATTTTCGTAAGTAAGATCATGCCCTATATAACAGCTATTCAAACACTTTCACAATCAATTTTAAAAAAGTCGTTTTTTTATGACATTTGCGTACGTCCATTCGCCATCTCAATTGTCGTAATAAGTTAGAGTGGTTTATTAAGTAAAAACAGAACTTACAACAAAGACGATTGGAAGATGAGTAACTCAATTTCACCCAAGGCAGATATTGAAGAAGGTGCACAGATAGGTAAGAATGTGACCATTGAAGCCTTCGTTAAAATATCGAAAGACGTAGTGATTGGCGATGGTACCTGGATCGGTGCAAACGCCACGATTTACAATGGAGCCCAAATAGGTCAAAACTGTCAGATATTTCCTGGAGCGGTTATTTCAGCCATCCCCCAAGATCTAAAATACAAGGGCGAAGAAACTTACGTTGAAATAGGTGATCACACGACGATTCGGGAATGTGTTACCATTAATAAAGGGACAGCCGCTAAGCAAGTTACAAAAGTGGGCAGTCATTGCTTATTAATGGCGTATTCACATGTAGCCCATGACTCCGTTTTAGGGGATCATGTCATCCTGGCCAACAATGTACAGGTAGCCGGTGAGGTAGAAATAGATGACTGGGCCGTTATTGGTGGTAGCTCAGCCATTCATCAGTTTTGTCGAATTGGTGAACATGCCATGGTTTCTGGCATGAGTGGTGTTCTTTCCGACATTCCGCCATTTACAAAAGTAGCGGGCATCCCCTGCAATTACCAAGGCATTAACTTTATCGGCTTGCGTCGCAGAGGATTCTCCAAAGAACAGATTGATACCATACATGAATTCTATCGCATCTTCTTTCAGGAGGCCTTCAATACTTCACAAGCAGTGGCTCACATTGAACTAAATTACCCGGCATCGGAAGAACGTGACATCATTATCAACTTCATCAAAGCCTCGTCACGGGGCATCATCGGTTCCGGCCAAAAGCAAAAACAAGCTGCTAAAGTTGATAACTCTGTCGGTTAGACAATAAGCATATATAAAGAACACCTAAGCTGCATCTTTTAAAGATGTGGCTTTTTTTAGTTTGATAAAATCCTCTGCGTTACTTGCCTGAATTAATAATTTGACTCTATCATAATTAAAGCTTGATCGATTCAACCCATTCTGGGTTGTAGTATTTTTGTTGTTTACACCACGGGTTAAGCTTCGCTGATTTTCAATTCACCCGTGGTTTTTAACATTCAATCCTTTTACAAGCACGAGGTGGTTTAACGCCAGGTGGAACCCAGGGGATATAAACACACTCTATCACACCCCCGAAAGGGTTGAATATTTATGTTTTGCAATATCATTAACCACTAATTATGAAAGTACCAGGCGTTTCAATAACCTCCTTCCCCAACCCATCAGCACGAACAGCTCCTGACAGCATTTCATGTACACGCCAATCAAGTCTGAATTTGAGATCTTTGTCTAAGCATTTCCATTCACTCCCTCATTTGATCCGTTCACTCCAGTTCACTTCTCATTCCCTTGACAGATGCCGTTCCTTTGACACAAAATCAAACAAGTCATGAAACGAATCATTTATCTTAGTGCGCTGATATTTTTTACAGCCTCCCTATCTGGCCAAAAATCCACGCTGGATAATTATGTAGAGTTAGGCATTAAAAGTAACCTGGTATTGAAGCAAAAAGAACTGGCTCACCGGGAAGCCATTGCCAAACTCAAAGAAGCACGTGGTCTTTTTATGCCGGAGGTAAGCCTAAATGCACGGTATACCATGTCACGCGGCGGACGCTCTTTCGAATTACCCCTGGGTGATATGATGAATCCCGTTTATCAAACCCTGAATGACCTGACGGGTTCAAACTTCCCCATGCTGAATAATCAAACCTTCTATTTTCAGCCAGAAGAAGAACAGGAAACCAAGCTATCACTGGTACAGCCGGTTTTTAACCGTTCCATTTACCTCAACAAGCAAATTCAAAAAGAAGGCATGGGTATGAGTGAAGCCGAGCTCCATCGCTATCGGGAAACACTGGTGTATCAGATTAAAGAAGCCTACTACAATGTACTGAAAAGCGAGAAAATTGTAGAACTGGTGCAATCAACCCAAGAACTGGTGAACGAAAACCTGAGGGTGAGTCAAAAACTATTTGATAATGATGTGGTAACTAAAGAATCCGTATTAAGATCCAAAACAGAGGTCAACAAAGTGGCACTCAACGAAACAGAGGCATTAAAAAGTCAGCAATTAGCCATCGGCTATCTCAACTTCTTACTGAACCGACCTTTGGATGAACCCATCGAAACGCAAGCCACCACAGAACAAATTCCCACTCTTAATCCGTTAGAGCTGGCGAATCAGACCCTTGACAACCGGGCTGAACTGAAATTAATGGAGCATCAGATTAACAGCCTGGACTTACTGGCCAAAACCAATCGCGCGGCCAACTTTCCCAACCTAACACTGGCTGCAGATTATGGTTACCTGGGTGAAAAATACCAATTCGACTCCGATCACGACCATTTCACCAGCTCACTGGTCCTCAACTGGACCCTTTTTAAAGGTAGTGTCAACAAGCACAAACGTCAGCAGGCATTGATCCGCAAACAACAAACCCAGATGGCAAAAGCAAACCTGGCCAATAGCATTCAGCTGGAGGTGAAAGAAAGCTTATTGGAATTAAATCGTCAACAAATCAACATTGAATTGAGTGAAACCCAAAGTCGGGAATCGCGGGAAGCCTATAAAATCATCGAAAAGAAATACCGCTTGGGCGAATCCTCACTGATTGAATTGATGGATGCCCGCACCAGCATGACCGAGGCCGAATTCGCCTTCATCATCAGCCGGTTTGATTATTTGGTGAGCCTTGCAAATTTGGAATATACCACGGCTTCAAGTCTATTACCCTAACCTGAAAAAGCCAGAAAGTAACAAGTAATAAGCCACAAGTATCAAGATATTTATAGAACCTAAACCCCGTTCACTCCAATTTTATACAGGCTCATTCCCATTCAGTGGATTTAGCCCCACTCACGTACTGATATTTGCAGTAACCATAAATTAAGAACAACCCAATAGTAACCATCTAATATAACAACCATGAAAGCACTCAATTTATCACAAATCGGAAAAAAGATAACCTTATGGTTCTTGTATTTCTCTGTTGTAGCCATTTTAGTTATTCTCGTGCAAAGTTGCACCCAACTGACTGCGGAAACAAATAAGCAAAACGAACCCGAAGTAGCGATCCCTGTAAAAACAGCTACTATCCGATCGGCCGAAATAGCCATCCCGATCCGCATATCAGGGACTGTTTCGCCGGTTCAGGAAAGTCGCCTCAGCTTCAAAACAGGAGGCATCATCAAATCCATAACGGTTAATGAAGGCGACCGGGTGAAAGCCGGCTCCGTATTAGCGACCCTCAACCTGGAGGAGATTCAGGCACAAGTATTACAAGCCCGTGTCGGTGTTGAGAAGTCGCAGCGTGATTTCAACCGGGCTTCCGCCCTCTACCGCGATAATGTCGGCACATTGGAACGTCTGCAGAATGCGGCCACCGCCCTGGAAATGTCCAAAGCCAATTTGGTGGTGTCGGAGCACAATTTGAAATATTCCACCATCACTGCTCCAACAGATGGCATCATCCTGCAAAAATTTGTGGAAGAAAATGAATTGGCCACTCCCGGAACACCCGTCCTGTACTTCGCAGCTTCCAATAAACAATGGATTCTAAAAGTGGGATTAACCGATAAAGACGTGGTGCGGGTTCAACCTGGTGACCCTGCCGATATCTCACTGGATGCCTGGCCCCATGAAACACTGAAAGGCGCTGTCTCGCAAATTGGTGATGCCCCCAATGCCATGACTGGCCTATACACGGTAGAGATCACTGTCCATACGAAAAGCTTAACAGTTAAACCCGGTTTCTTTGCCCGGGCTGAAATAACACCTTCGCTCAAAAAATCATACACCTTAGTGCCCATGAGTGCGCTGCAAGAAGGCATTGGTGATCAGGCAGGTATTTTCACAGTAAACGCCGACCAACGCCTGCACAAAGAGACCATTCGGGTGGATGAAATATTCAATGATCAACTGGCCCTTACCAACCAACCTGAATTAAACGGAAAAGAGGTCGTCATCGAACACAGTAAAGAACTCAGAAGTAATCAATCGGTACATATCCTTAATTAAACAAGCCATGAAAAATATACTCGTCATCAATGCCCATCCCGATAAAGAAAGCCTTTGCGCTGAACTGGCATCAACCTATCAAAACGGTGCAGAATCCACTGGTGCCCAATGCAAACTGGTACATTTAATTGACCTCAAGTTTGACCCCATCTTAAGACACGGTTACCGCCAGGAAACGCCCCTGGAAGCAGACCTGGTGGATGTGCAACAGGACCTGTTTGCAGCCGATCACCTGGTTCTGGTGTATCCCAATTGGTGGGGCACCTATCCAGCCCTTTTAAAAGGATTTATCGACCGGGTATTTCTGCCGGGATTCGCCTTTAAAATCAAGGAAAAATCCATCTTCTGGGACAAATTATTAAGCGATAAAACGGCGCGACTCATGGTCACCATGGATACACCGGCCTGGTATTATTCACTGATCTATAAACAACCTGGCCATCGCTCCATGAAAAAAGGCATCCTGGAATTCTCGGGCATCAAACCGGTTAAAATCACCTCTTTCAGTCCGGTAAAATCAGCTACGCCGCAACAACGCACCAAATGGCTGGCCAAAGCCAATAAACTGGGCCTCCATCAAAATTAACCATTCACAATTACTTTTTAACAAAAAATCATTGATTCATCCGAATAACGCGTACCAAACGACAGAAAAAATGAATATAAAACTCTCAAGCTTGTATAGAATTAGCCCCAAATATTTGGAGTGGCCTCACTAACGTAGACGGGGGCCCCATAGTTTTGAAATCAGGTAAAAAAGAATTCTGTTTGAGTGACGTAGGAGCGAGTTTATTCTTTTTCTGATTGCAAAACGTGATGGGTCGGTGAGTAGTGTAGCCTAGACTTTTTTTGTTTCCGTTTTTTGTGTCATGACAAAAAATGAAAACCCGCCTGGTAAGGCATTTGGAGTGTATGAAATAGCCTTGTAGGTACGCATTTTTCTGAAGAGCATGATCATTAATCCTTAATCATTAATAATGAAACTTCCACGCTTAGCAATTAATAATTACCAGTTCACCCTGGTTCTGGTTTCACTGGTTACCATCATGGGACTGGTCTCCTACCTGACCATGCCAAAATCAGAAGATCCCTATGTCCAATACAAGGCGTCCTCTATCCTGGTGGTCAATCCGGGGGCTTCACCCGAAGACATGGAAACACTGGTGGTCAAACCCATCGAAGAGGCCATTAACGAATTGGAGAATATAAAAAACATCAAGACAGAAATCACCAATGGTGTGGCTTCCTTCTTTATCGAATTTGAATACGGTATTGACTACGACAACAAACACCGGGAGATCGTCCAAAAGGTCAATGAACTCAATGGCCAATTGCCCGAAACCATTGTGCGCATGGATGTGGAGCAGCCTTCCATATTGGACGTGAGCATCATGCAGCTGGCCGTAACCTCACCGGGCGTTTCACCCGCTCAACTTAAAAAAACAGCCGAAGACCTGAAGAAAAAACTGGAAAGTACTACCGGTGTGAGAGCTGTTAAGCTGGAAGCAGAGCAGAACCTGGAGGTTCAAATCGAATGCGACCTGGAGAAGATGGCCCATTACCGCTTGTCGTTGGGGCAAATCATGATGACTGTGCAAAACCTCAATCGCAGCATCCCGGGCGGAAGTGTGGACATTGGAAACAAGCAATTCAATGTGGTATCCAGTGGCTTGTACGATGACCTGGAAGCCATCCGCAACACCGTGATCTCCAATGGCAGCAATCAAATCATAAAGCTAAAAGAGATTGCAAAAGTAGGCTTTGACTACGAAAAAAGAGATGCCTTTGCC
>Ga0193953_1000699_pt1 | contig 17075 bp, 10 predicted proteins | sample BB_4_MG_FD_140325 | JGI IMG/M metagenome (GOLD analysis project Ga0193953, IMG submission 140325) | Microbial mat bacterial communities from the Broadkill River, Lewes, Delaware, United States - BB_4_MG | ecosystem: Environmental > Aquatic > Freshwater > River > Microbial mats | place: USA... | reverse complement strand
GGCAAAGGTTTGGAACCATTCGGAAGGATTACTGGCATTTCAAAAAGTTGATGCGCAACTTGATTTGGCAGCTATCAAAAGCCGGATTCATTTTGAACAACCTAATGTAAAAATCAGGAGTATGAAGTTTGCTTCTCGTATAGCAGCCATTATGATTCCTGCTGTTATGTTTGTAGCTGGTTTTGCTCTGTATCAAAGCACGCCTGGTTTTGGTAAATGGCAAGCCTTCAATACTCAAACTCAAAATGAAAAAGTTACATTACCGGATCATTCCGATGTGACCTTAAATCAGAATAGTCGCTTGGTCTTTCTAAAGAAGATGCAAGGAGATAAGCGTTTGATAAAACTTCAAGGTGAAGGCTATTTCAAGGTGGCTAAAAACCCAAATAAACCCTTCGTCATTGAAGTAGGCAAGGCTAATGTTGAAGTATTGGGTACTGAATTCAACCTTGAAGAGAATGCTAAGACAGGACGAGTATGCATTGCTGTGACGGAAGGGAAAGTTCGTTTTTGGTCGGGCAATCAGGAGGAAATATTATTAGCCGGTGATCGTGCAGTATTTGAGGATGGAGATATTCATAAAATGACGATTGCCAATAACAACTTCTTATCATGGAAGACGGGCATTATTAACTTCACTAATGCAAATCTGGATGAAGTATCTACTGCTATTCAGGATCACTTTGATGAAGTGAACACGGTTCAAGTAAAAACGAATACTGATTTAACAGATCTTAAAATCACCACTAAATTTATTAATCCCTCATTACAAGAGGTTCTAGATGAGTTAATGATACATTCTGATAAAAAAATTGAATGTATCGACGGCAAATTGATCATCTCTGACTAAATTTCGGCACTGAATTAGATTTTAAAGGTGCCAGGTGTGATAATAACTTATAAAAGAATACTTTTTATTTTGCTCATACTTTTAACTGTGTTTAAAAGTTATGGGCAAAATGTTTTATATACCCCTGTCTCCTTAAGTAAAAGCACTGGCAGCACCCTTGAGATATTAAGTGAATTGGAAATTGAGCTGGGCATCGTCTTCTCCTACAGTAACCAATTGTGTTTACAGGATCAGGTAAGTTTGACGCGCTCTTCAGCATTAGTAAAGGAAATTCTCAACGAACTTTTTATTGATTGTCCGGCGCAGTACATCGTAAAAGGCAACAAGATCATTCTGGAAGCCCGCCGTGATATAAAAAGATATACCATAAAAGGCTATATCAGGGATCGTAAAACATTTGAATCACTCATTCAAGCCAACCTTTATGAACCAGATCACCTGTCCGGAACGGTCAGTAATAATTTTGGCTTCTTTAGCATTTCCCTGCCCGAGGGCCGTGTACGATTAAAATGCTCATATGTGGGATATAATCCCTTCGAGAAAGATATTATACTAACCCAAGACACCCTAATCAATTTCGCCTTGGCTCCTAAAATAGAATTAGATGAGATTGCAGTAGTTGGATTACGTGTGCCGGGGCGGGTTAAAAGTACCAGAACCGGAACGGTAAATGTTCCCATGGATCAGATAAAGGGGGTACCCGTATTCTTAGGCGAAGTAGACGTCGTGAAAAGTTTGCAATTACTACCTGGTATCCAAAGTGGTGGAGAAGGTATTAGTGGATTGTATGTTCGCGGTGGAGGGCCCGATCAAAACCTGGTATTGATGGATGATGTGCCGGTTTATAATGTAGGGCACATGCTGGGTTTCTTTTCAATATTTAATGCTGATGCCATTAACAATGTAACTGTCATTAAAGGTGGGTTTCCTGCACGATATGGCGGACGTTTATCATCCGTGGTTGACATTCGGATGTACGATGGAAACGCCCAGGAGTATAAAGGATCAGCCAGCATCGGTTTACTGTCATCCCGATTGGCACTGGAAGGTCCGCTGGTGAAAGACAAAGCCTCTTTTTCAGTAAGCTTCCGTCGTACCTATTTTGATTTAATAACCAGTTCATTTCAAATCAATAGTGATGAAAAAAGCAGGTATTACTTTTATGATTTTAACACTAAATTTAATTACCGCTTCTCAGAAAAAGATCGCGTTTATGTCAGCACCTATAATGGTAAAGACATGTATGCATTGGAGTATAACGAACAAGAAATCCCGATTAAACTGGCTGATGGTATTTCTACCAATGAAACAGTTACTACGCGAGATGTAAACGATTTGGGATGGCAAAATTTTGTAGCTGCTGCACGCTGGAACCATATTTTTGGCGATAAAATGTTTTCCAACCTGACACTGACCTATAGTAACTACAAGTTTTTAATGCAGCAAAAAAACAACTATCAAAAAGATGAAAACTGGGTTGTAACTAAGCAAAAATACTTTAGTGGCATCAGAGACCTGGGAGCCAAAATTGATATTGATTACTACTCCTCTCCTAATCACTATATCCGTTTTGGGGGGAGTTTTACATTTCACACCTTTTATCCCGGCATTGACCTGGAAGAAAGTCAGATCGCCAATGAAGAACCGGTAGATACAGTACTCGGAGGAAATAATATGTATCGCCCGGAAATGAGGCTCTATTTCGAAGATGATTTTCTCTTATTTCCACGGTTGAAAATTAACATTGGCGGCCATTTTTCTGCATTCCAAACGGAAAATAAGTTGTACTGGTCAGCAGAGCCACGTTTGTCAGCACGTTATCTCATTCATGATCGTATCTCTTTAAAAGCAGCTTACAGTGAAATGACACAATACATGCACTTGTTGCGCACTTCAACGGTATCCATGCCAACAGATATGTGGCTTCCTGTTTCAGATGAAATTAAACCGATGCGTTCCTCACAAGCTGCCTTAGGGTTTGAATATGAGATTCGAAAGGGTATTAACCTTTCAATTGAAGGCTACTACAAAAACTTCCGGGACATTCTGACATATAAGGAATCAGCTGGCTTTTTTGATTTCTCCAGTGATTGGAAAAACAAGTTAACATCCGGGAAAGGTGAATCATATGGCGTTGAGTTATTAGTACATAAAAAAAGTGGGAAACTATCCGGCTGGTTGGGGTATACCTGGTCAAATACCACCAATCAATTTGCAGAGATTAATGATGGAAAAGAATATGATGCAGATTTTGACCGTACCCATGATGTATCCATCTTCACATCCTATAAGTTTTCACCCAAAGTTGATCTAGGCATGACCTGGATGTTCGGTACAGGCAGCCCCATTACGCTACCTGAATCAAAATACCATGCCCCGGATTTACCCACAGCAGAACAACCTATTTACAAAACCTATAATCAACACTTCAGTAAGCGCAATGGTTACCGTATGCCCAACTTTCATCGAATGGATATCGGCGTTAACTTTAAAAAACAACTCAAAAGAGGTAGTCGTATCTGGAGCATAGGGGTTATTAATTTGTATGGACGTCAAAATCCTTTTTTCTTGTATGTTGCCGACGACATAAACGAAAAAACCGGTGAAGATTACCGATCATTGAAACAATTTAGTATTTTTCCCTTTCCGTTGCCTTACGTGAGGTATACAATACGATTCTAATAGTTAATTATGAAGGAGTACGGGCACTACATAGCTTTGTTTTTTGCGGTTCTATTCCTGTCGTGCGAAAAGGACATTACGCTTGATATTCAGACGCAATCGGATAAATTAGTCATCTATTCCTTCATATACCCCGATAGTGCTTTTCATTTACATTTTAGTAAAAGTAAGGATATATTATCGTTGGATGATTACCAAGCTGCGAAAAATGCGGGTTTCAAAATTTACAAGAATGACGAACTCTTTACGGAACAAAGATTACCGAAAGATGTAGTAGAACGGCAATGGGAAGAATTTAAGTTTAAGGAAGGTGATAATATTAAAATCGAAGCTTTTGAGCGCCAAGGAGATACCATAAGCGCTGAAACAACTTTAATTAGTGCTGTTCCTATTACTAAAATTGACACTGCTTATACAACTTCCTTCTCTCAAGGAAATGGTGTTATCCCTTATAAAAAATGCAAAATATTTATGATTGATCCCAGTGGCAGCAAAAACTACTATCAGTTATTTGTAGTTCGGGAAGCATGGGGACAGACTGGAGTAGATGGGTATAAATCCAGAAATATTGTAAGGTATGAAAAGGATGATAAGGTATTTAGCCATCGCGATCAAACGACAAGCCTCCTCGAAGGTGTAGACTTTCAAGGATTATTTGATGATGGTAATATCCAGCCATCTAATTATGGCATTGAAATTCGCATTCCACATGGAGAATTTCAACTCTGGGAAGGGGAGGAAAAAGCTCGGTTAACCTTTTATCTGTATCATCATACATTTGATTATTACAACTACTTCCGGACAAAAATACTATCGGAAGAGTTTTATGGATCCCCATTCTTTGATCCGGTGAAAGTACACAATAATGTGAATAACGGATTAGGCTTATTCACAGGGATGGCTTTTCATTCCGATTCCATCATCATCACGAAATAAGGCAATTTGACAGTGAACCGGAAATAATGTCGCTTGTTTACTAATTATTGCCTCATGAATTAAAACTCTTAAAACAACTCTTTCAGACAGATTTTTAGAGTTTTAATGTTAATATTGAGTAAATGCGTTTTGTTTTAGCACGATATTTGTATTTTTGTGTGTATTGAATAATGTTAATATCTATATATTATGGCGCTTTTTGGAAAAATGGAGAATTTGGATACTCCAAAAGATGATAATAAAGAAATTAAAGACGTGGAAAAAGTAAAAGTTTTAGTTGTAGGATCAGGTCCTGCAGGATATACAGCTGCTATATACGCAGCTCGTGCCAATCTTAGCCCGGTGATGTACGAAGGATTACAACCTGGTGGTCAGTTAACTACCACTACTGAGGTTGAGAATTTTCCGGGTTATCCCTCAGGAATTACCGGGCCGGAAATGATGGAGGATTTAAAAAGCCAGGCAACTCGCTTTGGAACAGATGTACGCTTCGGTCTTGCTACTGCGACAGATTTATCGCAACGTCCGTTCAAAGTAACCATTGATGGCAATAAAGTCATTGAAACAGAAGCTTTGATTATTGCTACCGGGGCCACTGCAAAATACCTGGGCTTACCAGATGAGTCAAAATATGCCGGCTCAGGCGTATCGGCTTGTGCAACATGCGATGGTTTCTTTTATCGCGGAAAAGATGTGGCCGTTGTTGGCGGCGGTGACACAGCCTGTGAAGAAGCATTATATTTGGCCGGACTGGCCAAAAAAGTATACTTAATCGTTCGCCGTGATGTATTGCGTGCCTCAAAAGTAATGCAGGAGCGGGTTATGAAAGCGGAGAACATTGAAGTATTATGGAAGCACCAAACCAAAGGTCTGTTTGGAGAGGGTGTTGTTGAGGGGGCTACACTGGCCAAAAACATGGGTACTCCTGAAGAAGAAGAAGTAAAAATCGCCATCGATGGCTTCTTCTTAGCTATTGGTCATAAACCTAATTCAGATATCTTCAATGGCTTTCTGGAAACAGATAATGTTGGTTACATTAAAACTGTTCCTGGATCCTCCAAAACAAACATTCCTGGCGTATTTGCCTGCGGCGATGTGCAAGATCCTATCTATCGTCAGGCTGTTACCGCAGCAGGTTCAGGTTGTATGGCAGCAATTGACACCGAACGCTTCCTGGCCGAGCAAGAATAAGGATGATAAAAAAACAGAAAAAATGAATAAGGGAGTGCGACGCATTCCCTTTTTAATGTTTGAAATAGCCATCAAAAATATTGATTAGCACAGACGAATAGCAGTAATACAACCCACCTGTCATATAAGTTGAAATGTCTTTTTTTCTCTTTCACTCACTTAATTAACGAAAAGAGTGTATTTTTGAATGATGTATTAAGGAAAAGATAAATTGATGGACGATATATTCGGAAAAATTGGTACTAGCCAAACACTAAGTCAAAAAATAGAGCGTAAGATCGAAGAAGCCATTCGGCAAAAGAAACTTATACCTGGTGCTAAATTACCATCTGAAAAAGAATTGTGCGAGAGTTTTGCTGTCAGTCGAACAGCTCTGAGAGAAGCTTTGCGGCGCCTTAGTGCCCGCGGATTAATTGAAATCAAGAAAGGAAGTGGCATGTTTGTGTCCGAGATAAAAGTAGAAGATGCCGTTAACTCACTCAATCTCTTTTACGATCTGAAGTTTGACTCCAATCTTATTCAACAAATTATTGAAGTCAGAAGAATATTTGAACCTGAAATTGCACGTCTAGCTTCGCAAAACAGAAAAGACGAGGATATTAAATTGCTCCATGAGAATTTAAATGATCTGAAAAATTGCGATCCGGATAACACACAACTGGAAGTAGACCTCATCAACCGGTTTCATATGAACCTGGCTAAATCAACCGGAAATCCGATTGTCATTATCAGTATGGAACCTGTTTATTCGTTATTACCTCGCATGCGCAATTTAATCTATGCCAATATTGAAGGTGAAAAAGAGTATACTTTTGCTCTCCAAACAAAGATATTGAAGGCGGTGGAAGAAAAAAACATGGAAGATTCTCATAAATACTCAGTTGAATTGTTAAACCGCAACATGGAAGTGTACGACCGTTATTTTAAAGGTACAATATAACACACACTAACAGTAGAAGGACTGATCCATCAGCTGTTAAGTCCTCCTGCTATTGGTATTCTCATACATCAATCACACTATTCAATTTTTGGCATTATCTTCTTGATTCCGGAATTAAGCCTTTTCTTCAATTATTGATCCAAACGAAATCAACTTATCATTTTTAATACCTTTCATTGTCGGAACAGAAATATCAAATATGGTCCCTTGCCCAGGCGCGCTAGTAACATGAATTGAACCATTATTTTTTTCAACAAAATCTTTTACCATTACAAGCCCCAGGCCAGTACCTTTTTCTTTTTGCGTCCCTAATGATGTATAGCTTTCCTGCTTTTCAAATAACTTGTTTAATGTTTTCGAATCCATACCCACACCATTATCTTGAATTCGTATAACTACGGAATCGCCCCGAGTATGCTGTGTCAAAACGATCTTTCCATTTTCGCGCGTAAACTTTATTGCATTGGATATCAGATTCCTAAAAACAACATGCATGGATAGCTCATCAAAATAACCCGCTACATTATCAGTAACATTTAATTCTATAGAGATACCTTTTTGATGCGCATAAGAATCCAGTAACAGAATACATTCCTGTAGTATGGGCAAAAAAGTGTTTAGTTGAGGAGCCATTTCCAGATTACTACTTTGAAATTTTGTCCAATCCAATAAATTATCTAATAACGAGTTAGTTTGCTTAGTGGTTTGCTCCAATTGGAGCATAACATCATTAAAACCCGAACTATCAGCTTCAAAAAAACCTTCATTAATGGCTTTAAGCGCAAATAAGATACTGTTTATAGGAGAACGAATGTCATGTGCTATAATAGAGTAGAGTTTACTTCTTGTTTGATTGAATTCAATTAACTCTTTTTTTGCCAGTGCCAATTCCAAGTGATTAACCACTCTTATCAACAATTCATCTTGTTGGAAAGGTTTAACAATGTAATCCACGCCTCCGGCATTGAACCCCTCCATAAGATCTTCTGTTTGATTTTTAGCTGTTAAGAAAATGACAGGAATATCTTTATATCGATCGTCCTGTTTCATCAAACGACACATTTCATATCCATCCATCTCAGGCATCATCACATCCAGCAAAATCAAGTCCGGTAAATGCTTTTCCAATTGATGTAAGGCAGACTTCCCATTTTCTGCTAAACTAATTTTAAAACCGGCCTCCTTAAGAATTCTAGCGATAATTTGGAGGTTATTCAAATTGTCATCAACTATGAAAATGTGTCTACCCAATACATTCATAATTATCTATTTAGTCTGTATAATTAAACTACAATTACTTTTTCAATCTGTTTTATTAAGTTAGGGAATTTTCCTAACTCTTGCCTGATTGATTCTATATCGACCGCTTCAATGTGCTCAAGTAAATTATTACAATATTTTACAAGGTATGCGAACTCAAACCTAACCGCTACCTCCTTTAGTTGAATGGCAAACTCTTCAATGGTAAATAATACCAAGGAATCTTTAACTTCGTCCCAGAGTGGCATAAAATCATTGGTCAAAAGAGCGAAAATATCAGGCAAATGCGTATGGGTTTTTTCAGATAAAACAAAAGAATCCTCTTCATCTGATAGAGCTTGGGCCTCTGACAGGTTTTCTGATTGAACTGAATGTTTCAAATATTTTGAAAGCACATTTAATATTTCATTTCTATTAACCGGTTTATATACCACATCATCGAAACAAGATGACGTTTCTATTATTGTGTTACTCATTACAGAGGCTGTAAATGCGATAACCGGAATATGTTTGATTAAAGGATTGGATTTTATTTGTTCTGCTACTTCAAATCCTGTTAAGCCGGGCATGCGTAAATCAAGTAAAATGACATCCGGAGTGGTATGCTTTAGAACTTCCAAAGCCATCTCACCACAATCGGCAGATGTAATATTCAATCCGGCAGTTGACAGGAGATTCTCAATCGACTCAATATTAGAAATTACGTCATCAACCACTAATATAGAGGCCTTTTCAAAGATTAACTCTTTAGCCACCTTGCTTTCACGCTTTCTCCTATAAGTATCGGAACAAACTTGCGTTTCTGGAAAACTGACTGTAAAAGTGGCCCCCTTCCCCTCCTTACTCTCGACTCCAATAACACCGCCCATTTTCTCAACCAGACGTTTGGAAATAGCCAGACCTAATCCAGCGCCTCCATATTCACGGGTTGATTGTCCGGATTGCTGTTGAAAAGCTTCAAAAATAAGTTGCTGTTGAGGACCTGGAATTCCAATACCCGTATCTGCCACCCTAAGCTGTAATACCCCCAATTCAGAGCTTGTATTTTCAAACAAAAGACTGATGAACACACTCCCCTCATGCGTGAATTTAATCGCATTACCCACCAAATTAAAAATTACCTGCTTAATCCTAATCTCATCTAATTTCACCAGCTCCGGAAATGCTTTGGGGATTTGAGTTGCCATTCGAAGTCCCTTTTTACTGGCTTTATCTGAAAACAATAACTTTATCTCCTGAAGGATTTGCCGCAAATCAACAGGTTGAGGTGAGATATCTAATTTTCCGGCTTCAATTTTAGATAGATCCAGAATGTCATTCAATAGTGACAGCAACAGATTTCCACTGTTGAGCACCGTTTTAACCATTTTTTTATATTGTGGCGACTCCAATTTGTGATAAAGAGCTTCACTAAATCCTAGAATTGCATTCATTGGTGTACGAATTTCATGACTCATATTGGCCAGAAACTCACTTTTTGCCTTATTGGCCTGATTAGCCCGATCGCGTTCATCAATCAAAGAGTGCTCAATAATTTTTCGTTCATATGCATTGGCTATAATACCTGACACTGCGCGTAATAGTTCCAGTTCAGGCCGCGACCATTTTTTTTGGCGGACACAATCATCAAACCCAATAAAACCGAAAAAATTCTCTTGCACGAATAAAGGATATACAACAATCGACTTGATCCCTTGCGGCTGTAAAATGGCTATTAAGTCCTCGGGCAACTCCGTAATTTTCTCAGAATAAACGCGTCCTTTATTTAGCAACATATCTTTCCATGAAGGAATACTAGTATATGGAATATCTTGCAATTCACTAATTTGACTGGCAATATTACCATTACACCACTCAAAGGTATTAGATGTCTTTTCTCCTCCCGGATTATCTTCAAAGATATAGACTCTACTAACTCCCGTATGTTCGCCTATTCGCGTTAAAATAGAATTCATTCGTTTCTTAAAATCAACCAATAAATTGACTTCTAAGGCTATTTCAGATAAAAGCTCTTGCTGATTAAGATTGTGTTGTAATATGGATTCATTCTGTTTTTTTTCCGTAATATCAATGTGGGTACCAACCGCTCTTGTTGCTTTCCCATCGCTATTTCGCTCCGTCACTTTTCCAGTGGACTGAATCCATTTGAAATCGCCCAAATTTGTTTTTAACCGGTGCTCAACCTGAAAGATAGATGTTTCGCCAGCTAAATGCTTTTTCAGTATTTCAGAAACGTCCTCCCGATCTTCAGGATTTACCATCTTCTCCCATGAGCTGATATGCGGTTTAATTTGCCAGGGTTCATAGCCTAACATAGAGCACCAACGATCACTAAAGTATACTTCCCCCGTCTGTAAATTCCAATCCCAAAGACCAGAATTACTTCCCAGTAAAGCAAGCTCCAGTCGTTCTGTATACTGTTTCAGTTTTATCTCATAATTCTTTCGATCTGAAATATCAATTATCACACTTCTTAGCCCCTCAACATGCTGATTGTTCATTAAGCGATTAGTATAAACCAATGTTGAGAAAATAGTTCCATCTTTTCTCATCACCTCCATTTCCCATGGGGGCATGTCATCAATACTCAAAGCGCGTTTAAAATTCTTCTTGGCTTTCGATTGATATGCCGGATGAAATAGTTGATTGAAATGAAAACCTTCTGAAAAGGTTTCCCTGGTATAACCCATTTTTTCGTGAGCATGCTCATTAGTAAAAGTCAGATAACCTTCCACATTGATCTCACACACAATTTCAGGCATTAACTCACTAATATCACGATAGTGTTTCTCACTGTTTTTTAACGCTTCATTTGTTAAACAAGAATTACACGCCCGACTTAACTTGTTATTAATTTCACATAATGAAAGCATTACATCGTTACTTAATGGTTTACTTTTGATTAAAACCAACCATCCAAATTGTTCCAGCAAAAAAATGTGATAATACTGATCATTTAAGGTACCCCCACATAACGGAAACTGATGATGTGTCTTTTCTGAAGAATCGGTTTCCATTAAAGAATACAGAAGACTCTCAATGGGAGCATAGGTATTCGTTACATGAGCTGAGACAGGAATCGAATGCACCAATTGAAGGGCTGACTGCCCTGAAGAACCGCCAGTAGTCTGATAAACAAAACCTGCTACACAATTCAATTTCCTTAAATAAGTGAGCAAAGCAGTCTTTAACATCACTTTCAAATCCAGACTTTTGCCAATTGACATGGCAATTTCAAAATAAACCTGGATTTGTTCAATTGACTTGTCCATAATTAAAGCTTATAAACATCCAATAACCGATGTTTTATTGTAAAACTCCAGATACTCCTTACGATTATTCGCTATCTCACCCATCGTTAGCGCGCCAATAACAGGCAAGTTACCTGCCTGATTATACACATTACTTAGTTCTAAAGAAAAATTCTTGTCCAAAAACAAAACTCTGGAAATGCAGTCAACAAAAAACACGAAGTTTTTGGGAGGAATAGAAATATCCCTAAAGGCCTCATTAACGGCCTCTCCAGCTGCATCAATCAAGGATTTTTGCTGACCGGATAAAACATTTATATAACATCCTTGCTCAATCTCCCCAACACAAGTAATCGTTCCGCTTTTGTCAACTTGCAAAGGATCCCGGACAATTTCTTCTGTATCTAATTTATTTATCCCAAAAGGGAAAGCCTTAGCTATTTCAAAAAAATTATCCATCCCTAAGGATTCGTTCGTATGCTGCTCAACAATTCTTTTATACAACTCAAAAGCTGGCTGATAATCTATCTGAAGAATTTTATTACCATCTACCGAGGTTGCTTTATAGGGGCCCGAAATATAATTCCACCCATGTCGCACCCCAATTCCGGAAGGAGCGACAATCCCCACTATAACAACTGCATCTTGTAATAAACCGTCATTGGTTAAGAGACAAGGTTTCTGAATCAAGGTTAAAGACCCTGCTCCTCCTCCCATATAATTATATTGCAATCCAAATGTTGCAAAAAGAGCTTCGATAAGGGAATTAATTCTGGTAGAAAATCCATCAACAAATGTAAAGATTGTCTTTACTGACAAAAAGTCGGGCAAGATCTGTTCAAGTTCTTCATCCAAATTTGTTTCTGATGAACTAATGTTTTTGATAATCCCCACTTGAATAGTCCAGGGTAACTCCGCAATTAAAAAACCTTTATCGTATTTATGATTATTAAAGATAACACCTGGAAATATACCTCCAAAAACCGGCTTGGAAAGGCCTCTTAATAGTTTGGAAATATCAGATGACACATAATTATTGGCATCACAGCACAAGATCATCAGGCTCTTGGCAGAACGACTGTTTTGACATCTGACAAGCTGTAGTTCTAAGGCCTTGAGCGTTGTTTTAGCTGAATAAATGATATTCATATCAGAACTATTTTTATCCACCTATTAATTTAAGACCTTTCTAATTCTGTTTCCAGTTTTTTGGAAGTTTTTTATGACTTAAAAAACTACACGTTCATAAAAATTCAAAAACCTATTAGAACTGGAAAAACAAACAAATAATCAGAATATTTGCTATTATTCTAAAATCATGGACTTATACTCCAGAAAAATCGGAGTGCAATACAATACATTTGAAACGAAATGATCCTTAAAGACTAGGTATTTATATGGATTTTTTTCAAACATATAAAACAACACATATGAAACTCAAAAAAAAACAAAACAAGCTACTAAAAGAGCAAGTATTATCAATTAAAGAACTAGCTCATTTAAAAGGAGGTGGAAGTTGTCCAAAAGTTTATTGCTATGCATGCAATAACGTGAACTGCCCTAAGAGCTATCAAGGATTAGATGGTAAGGAATCATAAAAAAACAAAGGAGGTCACCTAATAAGCAGGTGCCTCCTTTATGTTTATAATTATTTTTAAAAAAACTATCTATAGGTTTCATCGTAAGCCTCAACGGCCTTCCTGACTGAACCATGCAACAATAGCAATCGCTTAGCTTCATCAAATGACAGGTTCAGTTCCTCCATGATCATACGCGAACCACGTTCCACTAATTTCTTATTGGTCAATTGCATATTAACCATTCGGTTACCTTTCACACGCCCGAGTTTAATCATAATGGTAGTGGTAATCATATTCAAAATCATTTTTTGAGCCGTTCCGGCTTTTAACCGTGTACTACCAGTCACAAACTCCGGTCCAACAATGGCCTCAATGGGAAACTCTGCAGCCTCGGCAATTTTGCTGTTGGGGTTACAAGTGATGCAACCAGTTAATAGGCCGTTTGAGCGACCGTGTTGAATACCTCCAATCACATAGGGAGTGGTTCCGGATGCAGCGATGCCAATAATGGTATCCAAATCCGATATATTGTATTTCTGCAATTCCTGCCAGGCCTTATCCGAATCATCTTCAGCAGCTTCCACTGCTTTTCGTAAAGCCACATCACCTCCGGCAATCAATCCGATTACCATGTTATCAGGAACCCCAAAAGTTGGTGGCAACTCAGATGCATCTAATACGCCCAGGCGTCCACTAGTTCCGGCCCCCAGGTAAAATATCCGCCCCCCGTTATGCATGCGTTTCACAATTCGATCAACCAGGGCTTCGATCTGAGGTAATGCTTTTTGAACAGCTAGGTGTACTTTGGCATCTTCCTGATTAATATTCGTAATCAATTCACGCACCGACATCTCCTCCAGATTATCAAACTGTGAGGGTGATTCTGTTATACTCAAACGCTTATTCTGCTCTTTTTTATCTTTCATTTTGATAATCCTGGTTTATTATGATATTCAATCAATCCTTCCATTGGAGCCTGATTAATGGCGCCAATTTTCAATCCATTCTTCTCCATCACTTTTTCAAGCTGTGCCCTAAAATAATGGGCAATGCTCCCGGTAAAGAAAACCATTAAATCATCCGTGTTATATTGTAGCAAATTCCGTCCTACAAATTCATCCAGACAATTCAAAACCAACTTCTCCAACTCACCTATATGAATATTCTGAGAAAGAAATTTTGTATACTGCGCCAGATATCTGTTAGGAAAAGCTTGTTTATAGACCTTATCCAGAATTTCTGCTGGTGTGGTATGATACGTATTAAAAAACAATTGTATGGTTGTATCCGATAATTGCTGCTTTAGAATATCCGCAATCAATCGTTTTCCCATCACTGCACCACTTCCCTCATCTCCCAATATGAAACCCAATGGCGAAACATTCTTAACAATGGTATGGCCATCGTAATGACACGAATTGGAACCTGTACCCAGGATACAGGCTATCCCTGCATCTGACTGACATAAGGCGTGAGCAGCTCCCATTAAGTCACTTTCAATGCATACTTGCTTGCAACCAAAAAATTGAACCAGGGCATCACCAACAATTTTATTCTTCTCCGCATTGGCACAACCTGCTCCATAAAAGAAGATTTCCTGAATGGTACCGTTTATAGGTTTAAACTCGTTCTGCAAACTCTGAAGGATATCCTGAGTTGTTTGGTAAAATGGATTGATACCACTCGCGATAATCCTGTCTGCATTACCATCATCATCAATCAGGCACCATTCTGTTTTAGTCGAACCACTGTCAGCAATAAGTTTCATTCATCTGTTTTTTAATGTTCATTTAGGTTTAAGGTGTTGCTTGAGCAATTCTCATCCGGAAACTGACCATTTCATGTAGAGAAGCTACTCCTGGCAAATGTGATTTGTATTATAAATACTATTGTACCATTTTAGTAATTACAACTCACACAAACCTCAACACAATCACCTTATCACCAAAACTTAAACTTATATTATTCACAAAGGTATGAATTAAAAACAATGCAACAATAGTATTTTATAACATGTATGACAAATATTGGATTTCTCAAAATTGCTTTTTACTTTTGACACTGTATTAATATCATTATCTTTTGGAAAAACTGCAATACGCATGACTCAACGATTATCAAATCAAATATTACACCTTATTATCCTGACTTTATTGTTTCTGGCGACTGGCATGACTTCACATGGTCAAGAGAATGAGAAACTCACCAATAAAGCAAATAAAAAGTTAAAGAATTGGATCAATGTCTTCCAGGAATGGAATCATTTGGGTAATATTAAAATTGATTCGATCTCCGTCATTGAACAACCCCAAACGATTGAACTCTATTTTTCAAAGCCTTTATCCTGCATGCCTGTTCGCACCACTTCTGCGGAAAACCTGAAGACCTCTCTAAAAGCAACATTAAAACGAAAATTTAAGGATTACAAAATTAAGGTATTCACCGACAATTATGAATACGATCAATTAATACCCAATTACTATAGAAAACAGAAAAGTGCAGATGGTGATCGGATAGTCCCCCTCAAGTCGAAACCCATTTTTATAAAAAACAGTTCTGATCTGCTCCCCTCTCATGGTTTAATGAATAACTACATTGCCCTGTGGCATAGTCACGGTTGGTATTACGAATCGAAACTCGACCGCTGGGAATGGCAGCGCGCCCGTTTATACGGTACTGTTGAAGACATCTCCCCCATGACCTATGTATTACCGTATATTGTTCCCATGCTGGAGAATGCCGGGGCTACGGTTTTTCTACCACGCGAACGGGATACCCAAATCCATGAAGTAATTGTTGATGCGGATGGTTCCACTTTTCAGTCCGAATTCATTTTACATGCTGACGCATCAACCGCTGTAAAACAAACCGGTTTTGCCAGAAAGGATACCTTATATCCCGGAGACAATCCCTTTCAGACCGGCACATCTCTTGTGATTCAAAAGCCAATAAGAGGCACATCAGCCACCTACCTCCCCGACATCCCGCAAAAGGGTAATTACGCGGTATATGCATCCTATCAACAAAACCCGGAGAACAGTGATAAGGTAAATTATACCGTACACCATACCGGCGGTTCAACCTCTTTCACGGTAAATCAAACCATGGGTGGTGGTACCTGGATTTACTTAGGCACCTTTCAATTTAACCCGGGCAAAAATTCGCAATCAGGAGCCGTTCAAGTATCAGCTGATGGTCAACATTCACTGGATGCCATTCGCTTTGGTGGCGGTATGGGACATGTGGCTCGTCGCCCGGCAGATGAAGTGATCCCCAACCAATGGTCGCTTAAAAATGGCCGGCAAAACAAGGTGAAAATTAAAAAGACCGATCCGGAAGCCTTTACCTGGAAGACATCCGGGAGGCCGCGTTACATGGAAGCCGCACGTTACTGGCTCCAATATGCCGGCATACCGGATACACTGGTTTTCAACCTCAATCAAGAAAAAAACGATTATAACGATGACTATCAATCACGTGGTGAATGGGTGAACTACCTCATGGGCACTCCCAATGGCCCCTTAAAAGAGAGAAATAGTGAAGGCCTGAATATCCCCATTGACCTGGCATTTGCGTTCCATTCCGATGCCGGTGTAACACCCGACGACTCTATCATTGGAACTCTGGGAATTTACAGTTCGGTGAGAGATAATGGCCGGTTCCCCAATGGACAATGTAAACTGGCCAGTCGGGATCTGACTGACCTGATCCAAACCCAGGTGGTAGAAGATATCCGCACCTTATACAATCCCCAATGGACACGACGGGGCATGTGGAATAAGCAATATTCTGAGGCCTGGCGGCCCAATGTTCCCGCCATGTTGCTGGAATTATTATCGCATCAAAACCTGGCGGACGTAAGATTAGGACAAGATCCCCGCTTCCGTTTCGATGTGAGCCGGGCAATCTATAAAGGCATGTTGAAATTTCAGGCCTATCAGGAAGGACGGAATTATGTGGTGCAGCCACTGCCCGTCGATCATATGGCCATTCAGCAAATAGGCGAAAGTCTGTTTGAGTTGAGTTGGATGCCGGTGGAAGATCCGCTGGAGCCATCTGCCAAACCAACACAGTACCGGGTTTATAAACGCATTAACGACAATGGCTTTGACAATGGAACCATTGTGAATGAAAACAATTATCAATTTACTGTGGATACCGTTGATCAGATTATCAGTTTTAAAGTAGCTGCTATCAACGACGGAGGTGAGAGTTTGACCGGTGAAATCCTTTCTCTTGGTATTGCTGAAGCTGCTCCCTCTACCCTTCTAGTGGTAAATGCCTTCGATCGGATTTCCGGACCAGCCATCATTGATAACAATGACTTTGCCGGCGTGGCCTGGTGGGAAGATCAAGGGGTACCGGATAAACAGGAAATCGGTTAT
>Ga0193953_1000697_pt1 | contig 17129 bp, 17 predicted proteins | sample BB_4_MG_FD_140325 | JGI IMG/M metagenome (GOLD analysis project Ga0193953, IMG submission 140325) | Microbial mat bacterial communities from the Broadkill River, Lewes, Delaware, United States - BB_4_MG | ecosystem: Environmental > Aquatic > Freshwater > River > Microbial mats | place: USA... | reverse complement strand
CCTCGACGCACAAGATCCCGTTCCGCATCCACCATCTCCAAGGCCAACCGCAAGCGCTTGGCAGGCAAGGGTCGACCGGGGTCCCCCAAGACCAAGTCGGTACGTTCCTGGATTGCCCTGGCCTTCTCCCCCAAGGATTCAAAGCCGCAGGGGAGATACATGTCGTAGAAGGCGTGACGCTCACTACTCTCACCAAACAGACGCCTGCGGCGACGCCACCCACCCTGGGCGCCGTCTTCATCTTTTCCCGACAGGAGAACCCGGTACACCGGGACTGGGAATCGATACAGCAGGTGCCCCAAGTCACCATGAAAAATTCTCACGCCCTGCCCAAGGGCCGTCAACATGGCTCGACATGCCTTGGCTTTGGCGCAAGTTCTCTGCTTTCCCACATGGTCCCCCAGGGGGTGCGATCCCCAAAGGGCCCATGAAAAAAGCAGAGGGCCGCTGCTCCACCCTTCGGCAGCCGTGGCAACAAGGGCCTCGTCATCCATGGCAGTCCCTCCAGTGCATGTCTCCAGGGCTTGCACCAAGGCCTGAGCCTGACGTCTCTCTCCTCCGGAAATCACGATGGCTGTCATCTCCTTCGTCACCCTCCTTGCCTGAAATCCATGCTGATGTTTGCAGGGGCCGGCACCCTTTCGGCCAAAAAGCCGACTTTATGCCCCCTTCATCAGAGCAAGAGACGTGCCATGGAGTGCCGCTTGAAATAACGGGCAATCCACGCCCATGGAAAGACAATACGCCCCAAATGTTTACACGGTGTAAATATTCCTGACACCCCCTCCCTCTCAGGCAACGCCAAAGGTGCCTGAAGTTTAGGGCAATACAGATACAACGTCCAGCACAGGTAAGCTATTGAATCCAGAATGCAACCATTCAACCCCTTAAAAGCTGCCTCCGTCAGCAAAGTACGCCACCTTGAAAGCAGGCTGCGGATGCGCTTTGCCCCTTGACACCATCGCACGGGTAGGCAATGGATAGAGACTCGACAGCCCGCAACGATCCGTACGGGCCCTTGCCCCTTTTCCGGACCCAGAGGAAGGAGACCCCACATGTCCGTGCCCTCCCCAGCCATCGCCCATCTTCTCTCCAAGGAACTCTCCTTTGACCAGCTCATGGATGAAGTCCCCCTGGCCATGGCGGTTCTGGACAAAGACCTGCACGTTGTCTGGCTCAACCGCGCCTTTGAAGCCCTCACCGGGTTTTCCCGAAGCGAGGCCTACGGTGTCCCCTGCCGCTATATCGTCCGAAGCCGGACCTGCGTGGAGCACTGCCCCACCCACAAAGGGACCATCAGTGCCCCGACCCCCTGCGAGAGCGACATCATCAACCGGGACAGGGTTCGCCTGCCGGTGAAACTTACCCTGGCCCCCCTCACCGATCCCAGCGGAACCATTACCGGGTACGTGGAGACCATCGAGGACCTCCGGGCCGTACGGGAACTCGACAGCAAAAAAAGCCACGCCTTCAGCTTCGAAGGAATCATCGGCCGCAGCGAAAAGATGGAGAAACTCTTCCAGACCCTGCCCATCCTCGCCCAGAGCGATGCATCCATTCTCATCACCGGAGAGACCGGCACGGGCAAGGACGTGGTGGCCGAAGCGATCCACCAAACCTCAAGCCGGGCCGGTGGTCCTTTTATTAAAATCAACTGCGGGGCACTGCCCGAGACCCTTTTAGAGAGTGAACTCTTCGGCCATGCCAAGGGGGCCTTCACAGGCGCCGTGGAGAGCAAGCCGGGCCGATTCCGCATGGCCCACAATGGCACCCTCTTCCTCACAGAGGTAGGGGACCTCCCCCTGCCCCTGCAGGTAAAGCTCCTCACCTTTTTAGACGACCAGGAGATCTACCCCCTGGGGGATACGCGTCCCTTCCGAGCCAACGTGCGCGTCATCGCCGCCACCCACCGCAACCTGAGCCAAATGGTGGCCGATGGCACCTTCAGGCAGGACCTGCTCTTCCGCCTCAATGTGGCTCGAATCCACCTCCCCCCTTTGCGGGAACGCAAAGGAGACATTCGCATCCTCCTGGACCACTTCCTGGAAATTTACCGAAAGCAGCTGGGCAAACGCATCACCGGATTTTCCCAGGAGACCCTCACCACACTCAGCCACTACCGGTTCACCGGCAATGTCAGGGAACTGCGCAATATCGTCGAATTTGCCGCCAGCATGGCAACGGAAACAACCATCAGCGTGGAGGACCTTCCCGCCTACCTGATGGACCCCCCGCCGGTAGCGGCATTGGATGCGCCCACCACCGATGCCCCCACCACGGCCGGCCATCCTCCCACCCCAAAACCATCCCAATCCCGCACCTGGGCCACCACCGAACGGGAGATGATTTTAGAGGCCCTGAAGGATGCCCGGGGGAAAAGACAGCAGGCAGCAGAACGCCTTGGTTGGGGCCGTAGCACCCTTTGGCGTAAAATGAAACACTACGGAATAAACACTTGAAACAATTTAAAACCCCATGATACGGTTTCCCCATGTTAAAGAAAATCCTCATCCCCATAGCCGCCGATGAGGTGGCCTGCCGCTTTGATCTGGCTGGCGAAGCACGCATTGTCATCTGCTTGAAAAGCGGAGAAATGGAAGGCAAAACCGTGGTGCTGCCCCGTGCCGCGGAGAAACTCTGCCACCTGATACTCATGGAAAACATCACCTGCGTCATCTGCGGTGCCATTGAAGAGGAGTATTATCAGTTCCTCTCCTGGAAAAAAATCACCCTGATCGATGGCGTGGCCGGGCCATGGGAAACGGCCCTAAACCGTCACCTGCAAGGAGCCCTCTCCCCCGGAGAGATCCTCTGTGACCGCTCAGTGGAAGGACGCCATGTGGACCATCCGTAACCTCATCTTCAGCATCGACGGTCTTTTCAGTGGTGGGGAAAACTCTCCGGGTCACTACCGGAATCTCACCCGCAACATCATCATCACCATGCTGGTGGTCACCATCGTCCCCTTAACCGCCATGGGGATCCTCAACCACTTTCAGTACGGGCGCCACCTGAGAAGCGAACTGATCACCCCCCTTGCCAACACGGCCCGGAAGGCAACGCACTCCTTCGAGCTCTTTTTCGAAGAGCGCCTCTCCACGGTCCGCTTTATTGCCAATGCCTATGAGTACGAAGACCTCCTGGACAACCAAACCCTTCATCAGCTGCTCCGTGTCCTCAAAAGCGAGCAGGGAGGTTTTGTGGACCTGGCCGTCATCAATGGCGAAGGAGACCTGGTTAATTACGCCGGACCCTACAACCTGCTCGGAAAAAACTATGCCAGCCAGCGATCCTACCAGGAGGTGCTGGTCAAGGGCTCCTACATCAGCAATGTCTTCATGGGTCACCGAAAGATCCCCCACATCGTGATTGCCGTGCAGCGCTACACAGATGAGGGCGCAAACTGGATCATCCGGGCCACCATAGACACCGACCGATTTTACAAACTCCTGGGCACCCTGGGACTCTCCCCGAAAAGCGACGCCTTTCTGGTCAGCTCCGACAACATCCTGCAGACCGACTCCACCTTCTACGGGAAAACCCTGGAACCCAGCCGCCTTGAGATCCCCACAGGCACCCGCAGCACCTTTGTCACGGAAACCACGGACCCCGATGGCCGCCAGATCCTTCTCGCCTGTTCGGGCTTCACAAGCGCCAACTACGTTCTGGCCATCGCCAAGCCCCGTTCGGTGGTCATGAGATCCTGGTATGCCATGAAGTCGGACGCCCTTGTGATCTATGCCGTGAGCCTTCTGGTCATTATTTTCATGGTGGTGAAGATGACCGGCACCCTGGTCAGGCGCATCAAAGAGTCCGATGAGCGGCGTGAGACCGCCATGACCGAACTGCAGCACACCCAGAAGCTCTCCTCCATCGGCCGCCTTGCGGCAGGGGTGGCCCATGAGATCAACAACCCTTTGGCCATCATCAATGAAAAAGCGGGCCTCATGAACGACCTGATGGGGGCTGCCGGGGACTTCCCCCACAAAGACCGCATGGCAAAACTCACCGAAGCCATCATCGGCTCGGTCTCACGATGCAAAACCATCACCCACCGCCTCCTGGGCTTTGCCCGAAAACTCGACACGGTGATGGAGCCCCTTTCCATCAACGACATCTTAGATGAGGTGATGGGGTTCCTCGAGCGTGAGTCCATTTACCGCCAGCTGGACATGCGCCTCAACCTTGACCAGACCCTGGCCCCGATTTCATCGGACCGGGGCCAGCTGCAACAGGTGTTTCTCAACCTTTTGACCAATGCCTTTGCCGCCGTGGAAGATGGAGGTTCAGTCTCCGTCACCTCCATGCCCGCACCGGAAGGTGGCGTCGCCGTGACGGTACAAGACAACGGCTGCGGCATGAGCGAAGAGGTGGCCAAGCATATTTTCGATCCCTTCTTCTCCACAAAAAAAGAGAACGGCACCGGGCTTGGCCTGTCCATCACATATGGCATCATCAAGAAACTCGGGGGCACCATCACCATGAGCACCCGCCAGGGGGAAGGCACCACCTTCACCGTAACCCTGCCGGCACAGCCCCCCACCGACACCATCAATGGAGGTCCGGACCATGACCACACGCATCCTGCTCATTGACGATGAAATAGAATTTGTCACCACGCTTGCCGAACGCCTTGAAATCCGAGGATTTTCAAGCACCACAGCAGAAGACGGTGAGTCCGGCCTCGCCCTGATCCGAAAACAGCCCTTTGACGTGGTGATCCTGGACCTGCTCATGCCCGGCATGAACGGACTTGAGGCCTTAAAACAGATCCGGCAGATCTCGCCGAACCTCCCTGTCATTCTCCTCACCGGGCATGGGTCCACACGGGAGGGCATGGAGGGCATGCGCTTGGGGGCTGTGGACTACCTTATGAAACCCCTTGCCATCGAGGACCTGATGGAAAAACTGCAGGAGGCCGTTGCACCATGAGCCAACAGACCACTGACCGCGAGACCACAACCCTGATGGGGGCCGTCACGGCCCCTGCCACCCACGACCTCATGAATGTGCTGGCCATCATCAACGAACACGCCGGGCTCCTCGCCGACCTGCTCAGGTTCGCCAAAGGAGAGCCTGTAGCCCCAGAGCAGCTTGAAAAGGGGATTAAGGCCATCGAGGCCCAGGTGATCCGGGGGCGAACCCTCCTTACCCGGCTCAACAGCTTCGCCCATGCCACGGATCTCAACCCTGGCCCCCTTGATGCCGGAGCCGCCGTATCCGAGATGGTGCAGCTCTCCCAAAGAAAATTTCACGCGCAGCTTGCCTCGCCGGCCCCCTCGCATACCGCCAGCTGTGACCCCATGGTCTTTCGGCTCCTGATCTACCGCCTCCTTGACGCCGCTTGTGACCCCTCGCTTGCGGAGGGCCCCTGCGTCACAATGGCGTTACAGGACCAGACACTCCTTGTCACCATCCAGGCCCAGGCCCCCATCGAGCTGACCGAGCCCCTCACCCGCCTTGCTGACACCATCGGCGCTACCCTCACCGGCAGCGACAACACGCTGACCCTCTGCCTGCCCAAGTAACCTGAAACGACAGCTGTCAAAGAGTCCCCCAGGCCTCCGGGAGCTTTTATTTCAGGGGGCTTACCATAGAAAGCGAAACCTGAATCGTCACGCTTCAGGACATCCTTTGTCACGCCAGACCATCACCCCTCCGTACACGTCCCCACCCCAAGCCCGCGCCCCCGCAGCACATTGAAAGATGTTCCCTAAAAAAAACAAGTACAATTAATGGGATGTTTCGATTATGTTACACGGAGCCATTCCTCTGCGTGATGGCGTGTTTCATAATGTTTCTTTTTGTTTGATTCATTACGTTTCAAATTGTTTCGGTTTTGATGATGCACTCTGTGCCTGAAACCAAGAAGCCCTTGCATAACGGGCATGTCAACACTTGGCATGCCCCTTGCAAACATCAATTAAAATGAAGTTATCCATCAATCACCACACCCCTTAAGGAGTTGCTTATGCCATCCATTTCCATCACCCACGGCGCCTTCAGCCAAGGCGGCGATATTGTGGACGCCCTCAGCAGTGCTGCCAACATGAAGGTCTACACCGACCGAGATATCATCACCCTCACCGCCGATCGTGAAAATCTCAAAGAGGCGTCACTCCTTAAAATCATCAAGGGCCAAACCCCGACCTTCAACACCTTCACCCAGGAGCGGGAAAAAGGTCTGGCCGCTGTCAAACTAACCCTGGCCAACCTGCTGTCGGCCGAAGAGGTTATCCTGTATGGCCTCAGCGGTCACCTGATCCCTGAGACGATCACCCCGGTTCTACGGGCCCTCATCATCACCGACAGGAAACGGCGCATCGCCTGTGCCCAGGAGACCCAAGGGCTGTCGAGCAAAGAGGCCTCACAGAAAATTCAAACCCTGGACGAGGCAGCCCTCCTCTGGTGCAGCAGTCTTCACGGAAAAAGCGCCTGGGATCCATCCCTCTACGACCTGGTCATCCCCACGGACAAAACCCAGGTAAAGGAGGCCCTGGCCCTGATCACCGAGAGCCTCTCCCGTATCGAAGTGGAGCCCTCGGAAGCGAAACGGCTCATGGCCAACTTCACCCTGGCCTGCCGGGTGGAGCAAGCCCTTATCGAGACCGGGGAAGGACTCTCTGCCGAGGCCAATGATGGCCATGTCACGGTGACCATCGACAAAAACGTCCTCATGCTGAGCAAATTCAAGCAGAAGATTGAGACCGAAGCGTCCAAGATCAGCGGGGTCACGTCCGTCACGACCAAAATCGGCAAGGGCTTCTACAAGGCCAATGTCCTGTACGACTTCGATCTGCCCACACCACCCAGGGTGCTTCTGGTCGATGACGAAAAAGAGTTCGTCCAGACCCTCTCAGAACGGCTCAGCATGCGCGAAATGACCACCTCTGTGGCCTTCGGTGGTGAAGAGGCCCTGACCATTGCCGGCCAGGAGGAGACCGATGTCATGGTACTGGACCTGAAAATGCCCGGTGTCGACGGGTACGATGTTTTGAAAAACATGAAGGCAGAGCGGCCCCACGTGGAGGTGATCATCCTCACCGGCCACGGTTCCGAAGACGACCGCCGGAAGTGCCTGGAGATGGGGGCCTTTGCCTACCTCCAGAAGCCTGCAGACATCGACCGCCTCACCGAGACCATGAAGGCGGCCTACGAAAAGATTCAAACAGCCCGGGCCGAAACCCCCGCGGCCAGCGAATAAAAAAAAATGGGCGGCCTATTGCGGGAGGCACCGCAAGCCACCAGCCGCCCCCACACCTTATAAGGAGAGTAACCATGACCTACAAACCCCATGTGCTCGTTGTGGACGACGAGAAAGAGTTTGCTGACACCCTGGCTCAGCGACTTGCCCTGCGCGATTACAACACACAAACGGCCTATTCCGGACAGGAGGCCCTGGATATCCTTGAAGCCGAAACCACAGACCTCGTGCTCCTGGACGTTCTCATGCCGGGCATGGACGGAGCCGAGACCCTTATCCGAATCAAAGCCGGCCACCCCCTGCTCCCGGTCCTCATGCTCACCGGCGAGGCCACGGTGGAGCGAGCCATTGCCGGCATGAAAGCGGGGGCCTTCGACTTTCTCATGAAGCCGTGTGACATCGACACCATCGCCGGAAAGCTGGAAGAGGCCTACAAAATCAAGGCCGACCAGGACACCAAAATCCGTGAGGCGGAGATCAACAACATCATTGCTCGAAAAGGGTGGTAACAGCACCGCCCCGCACCCCCACCCAAGCCGGAGAGACTGAAGGCTGAGGCCCCTCTTGGTGAAACAAGATGACCAGAGGAAAGGCCTGGCCCGTGCACACAGTCTCCATAAACAAGCGGCCGACCGTTTGGGGAGGCAACCCACGACTGCGACGTTCTGCATGGAGGTATATTTATGACAACCGACGCTCTTCAGGCCGAAAAACGGCCCATTGACTGGAAGCGACTCTTCTTTCTCACCCTGGGGCTCGGGCTCTTTGCCCTGGTCTATTTCAGCCCGGCCTGGCCCGACGCCATCGACCCCAACGGAGAACGCTTTGCCCTGAGCCCAGAAGCACAAGGGGCCATTGCCATCTTCCTACTGGCAGGCACATGGTGGGTGTTCGAAGTCCTGCCCATCGGCATCACCGGCATCACCATCGGGGTGTTGCAGGTCATGTTTATGGTCCGACCCGCCAACGCCGCCTTTAAAGATTTTATGGAGCCTTCGGTTCTCTTTATTTTCGCCTCCCTGGTCATCGGCATGGTGTTTACCAAAACAGGGCTCACAAGGCGTATCGCCTACAAGATGCTCTCCGTCGTGGGAGAACGCACCAGCATGATCTACCTGGGGTGCTTCGTCATTACGGCGGCTCTCACCCACATCATGGCCCACACGGCCGTGGCCGCCACCATGTACCCCCTGCTCATCACCATCCACTCCATGTACGCCAATGACCGCGAGCCCACGCGCTTCGGAAAAGGCCTCTTCATCGGGATGGCCTGGGTGGCAGGTGCCGGCTCCATCGTTACCCTCCTGGGTTCCGCCAGGGGCGCCGTGGCCGTTGGATTCTTCAAAGACGTCGTGGGGCGGGAGATCGACTTTTTTGAGCTCTCCTACTACATGTTTCCCGTGGGCTGGATAATGACAATCATCCTCTGGGGCATGACCATGGTCCTGTTCAAACCGGAAAAAGAGCGAATCATCGGCATCAAAGAGCGCTCGGCCTTTATGCTCAGGGAGATGGGCGCCATAACCCGCACCGAGGTGGTCTCAGCCGTCATCATCTTCGGCTGCATCTTCCTCCTCTCCATGAGGTCCTTTATCCCTGCCCTGGCAGGGGTCGACAAAACCGCCATCATCCTCGTCTCCACCATCCTCTTCTTTGTCCTGAACATCCTGGACTTAAAAGACCTGGAGGCGGTTCCCTGGAACATCATCCTCCTGTTCGGCGGCGCCATGAGTATCGGCTTCTGCCTCTGGGAGACCGGTGCCGCGCAATGGCTGGCTGTCAACTGGCTCACGCTGTTCAAAGAGTCCCACTGGTTCATCTTTGTCATGAGCATCGCGTTTTTTGTCCTCATGATGACCAACTTCATCATGAACGTTGCGGCCATCGCCATCTCACTGCCCGTGGCCCTGGTCATCGCCCCCTACCTGGGGGTGGCCCCTGAAGTGATCCTCTTTGCCGCCCTGGTTACGGCAGGGATGCCCTTCCTCCTTCTCGTGGGAGCGGCCCCCAACGCCATCGCCTACGACTCGGGCCAATTCACCACCGGAGAATTCTTCGGCTACGGGATCATTGCCAGTATCGTCCTCATGGTGGTCACCGGGATCTTTGTCCTGCTGATCTGGCCCATGATGGGCATGCCAATATTACTTACTTAAACTCCGCCGAATTGGGTTTTCAGGGAGGAGAACTTAGCTCACCCCTGAAAACCCAACCGAGTGTTTAGATCAGTTATCACTGGGATATAACCTAACCGGAAATACCTCTCCCAAGAACTACAAAACAAGTGATACACACCGATGTACCCAACCCATTTGCCAGTTTCTCCCTGAGGGAAAATCAAGAACCATCCGAAAACAAAAAGGGATGTGCCTCCATTGGGCACATCCCCCACCTCACAAAGGTAGCTAAATTTATCAGGGACTTACAAACCAACTGCATCGCCTAATTCATAAGTTTTATTGAACATATTGATCAATAATCCAAAGCCCTTGACACCCCATATGATCTTTTGCAGAATAGCCATTTATCAATGGTCGTCACGCCCTGTGAAGGGATTCTCGGCTCACGGTCTCAGTGCTCATTTCGGGAGTTTACCATGCCTTCGAGAAGAGAAAAAATGCCCCGCTGCCGAAAGCGATTTATGATGAATGTGCGGAAACCACCCGGGTGGGACACAGGGGAAAACCGCTCGCGGTTTGTGTCCGTCACCCAGAGATTAACGGGTTTTCCCCCTGACACCTGAAACCGTCCGGATCATCCCCCGGACCGATTCAGCGACATTGTCAATACTGAGGAAGGTAGCAACTGTGATAAGAAAAAAAAACACCCCTCGGCCACCAACCGAGCGGCCTGAGGCCAAGGGCGGCTTCAAACTGGTCCCCTTTACCGTTACGTTTACGGTCATGATGGCAACCTGGGTGATTCTGTCGGGAAAGCTCGACATCTTCCACCTCTCCCTGGGCGTCGTCTCCTGCGTGATTGTCTCTCTCATCTCATCGGATCTCCTGATCACCACCACATCATTCAAGGGCATGCCCGGTCTCTGGGTTCGGTTCGCGCTCTACATGCCGTGGCTCATCAAGGAGATCGTTCTTGCCAACATCCACGTCTTGAAACTCGTCTTCCATCCCAGGCTGCACGAGAAAATCAACCCACAGATCATTGAGTTCCGAAGCCGGATGAAGGATGACATGGGCCTGGTGACCTTTGCCAACTCCATCACCCTCACCCCCGGGACCATCACCGTCTCCCTCTCCGTCTTCGGGGACTATGTGGTCCACGCCATTGACGACGCGTCCGCCGAGCCCCTGCCCGGCGAGATGGAGAAACGTGTTGCAACCGTATTTGGAGAGAACCATGGATAGCTTTTTTCTCTGCACAGGCGTCGCCATCTGTTTGATTTCGCTGCTTTCCCTATACCGATCCATTGTCGGCCCCACCATCCTGGACCGCATCATCGGCATCAACGCCCTGGGCACCAAGACCACCGTGCTCCTCATCATTATCGGCCTGCTCTTTGACCGGGTGGATATGTTCGTGGATATCTCCCTGGCCTACGCCCTCCTGAACTTCATTACGGTTCTGGCGTCGGCCCGTTACTTCCACAAAAAGAAGGGCCTCCACGGCGAATCCCTTACCCAGAAATAAGGAGCGACAAAAATGGTTATTGTGTCAGCACTCCTCATCGCCGTCGGCATCTTCTTTTTCTTTGCAGGTGCCGTGGGCGTCATCCGATTTCCCGACTTCTACTCCCGGCTTCATCCCGCCGGAATGATAGACACCATGGGCCTTTTGCTCTCCATGAGCGGCCTGGCTCTCTACATCCTTGCTCACCATGGCCTCACCGGTCCCAACATCCTGACGGCCATTAAGATCATTCTCATAGTAATCTTCGTCTACATCACCAGCCCCACCGCCACCCACGCCATCGTGGACGCGGGTATCCGGGCGGGCCTGGCTCCGTGGACCAAAAAGAAAAACGGAGGCAACGATGACGACTCCCATTGATCTGATGATCTTGACCCTCGTGGTGATCAGCGGTGTCGGCGCCCTGGCCGTCAAGGATCTCCTCGGGGCAGCCATTGTCTTCAGCGCCTACAGCTTTCTCATGTGCCTGGCCTGGGCCATCATGGGGGCCGTGGACGTGGCGTTTACCGAAGCAGCTGTAGGGGCGGGCGTCAGCACCGTCTTCTGCGTGGCGGCTGTTTTTCACACCACACGGAGGACCAAAGATTGAGACTGTTAGCCCTCATTGCCGTCGTCCTTACGGGCGGGCTCATCATTTTCCACACCGGAGACCTCCCGGACTTCGGAGACCCCAACTCACCGGCAAGTACCCACCTGTCCCCCTACTATCTGGAACACGGGGAGGGGGACACCCATGCCCCCAACATCGTCTCAGCGGTCCTTGCCGATTACCGTGGCTTTGACACCATGTTTGAAACCACGGTGGTCTTTGCCGCCGGCCTGGCCTGCTTCTTCCTGCTCCGCCGAAAAACAGAGCCCGGGGACAAGCCCCGCATGTACCGTCACCTGCCCACGGGAGTGACCTTGCGAATCAAAAGCGGCGGCACATTCCCCGAGGAGGACTCCACGGAGTTCCGGCGCATGGACTCCCACTTCGTGCCCCATCAGATCATCATCAAAAACACCTGCCGATTGGTGATCCCTTTTATCCAGGTCTTCGCCCTTTATGTCGTGGCCCACGGCCACTACAGCCCCGGAGGCGGTTTCCAGGGCGGGGTGCTGCTGGCTGCAGCCATCATTCTTTATGCCATCAGCCACGATTTGAGGCGCTCCATCCATCGCTTTTCTGAAAAGGTGGCGGCCCTCTCCGGTTCCCTTGGCGTCTTCATCTACGCCGGCGCCGGAGCCCTCTGCCTGCTTCTGGGTGCCAACTTCCTCAACTACGAAGCCCTGGGCCCCCTGCTGGGCGTGGATGCTGTCATGGCCCGCTCCCACGGTATTCTGATCATCGAAATTGGCGTGGCCCTTGCCGTCATGGCCGTGATTGTCTGGATTTACTACAACCTGTCTTCGGCAGGGAAACACGACGAGGGGCTTTGATACCATGACCGACCTGTTGCCGCTCATCGCGGCCAAATACAACTACTGGATCTACACGATTTTAATGATGATCGGTCTGTACGCCATGATCGCCAAGAACAACCTGGTGAAAAAGATCATCGGCATGAACATCTTCCAGACGGCCATCATCCTCTTCTACGTATCCATCGCATACAAAAAAGGGGCCACCCTTCCCATCATCATGGGAGACGGCCACGGAGGTGGCCACGGTGCCATCCAAGCGGCGGACTACATCAACCCCCTTCCCCACTGCCTGATGCTCACGGCCATCGTGGTGTCGGTGGCTACCCTTGGGGTGGCCCTGGCCCTGGCCATCAAAATCTATCGGCAGTACGGCACCCTGGAAGAGGATGACATCAATCACCAGATTCGAATGCAGGCAGGACAGTAAGAATGACTCAGCATTTTCCAGCACTCCTTATTATCGTACCGCTGCTGTCGGCACTCGCCGTCTCCGCCATGGGGTGGATCGACCGGCGCTGGTGCTTTCCCCTGGCTGTCGCCTCCCTGGGCGGTGCCCTGGCCGTTTCGGTCAGCCTTCTGGTCCAGGTCATGGCTGCCGGACCCATTGTTTACCAAATGGCGGGATGGAGCCCCCCCATCGGCATCACCTATGTGATCGACTACCTGAACGCCCCGGTTCTCGTTGTGGTTCTTGCCGCAGCGTTTTTGAACCTCATCGGAGCCAAGGTCAGGATCGAGGCAGAGTTCGAGGAGAAGCTCGGGGCCTACCTGGCTCTTTACATTCTCTTTCTCTCCGGCATGGTGGGTATCGTCGCCACGGGTGACGCCTTCAACCTTTATGTGCTTCTGGAGATCGCCTCCCTCACCGGGTATGCCCTCATCGGCCTCGGAAAGGAGAGGGCCCCCCTGTCGAGCCTCAACTACCTCTTCATGGGGACCATCGGCGCCTCCTTCTACCTGCTGGGCATCGGCTACATTTACATCGCCACCGGCACCCTCAACATGGCCGATATCTCGAACATGATGCCGCAGCTCATGGGCTCAGGAACCCTCTTCCTGGCGCTTATCATCTGCATGACAGGCCTCTTTGTGAAGATGGCCCTCTTCCCCATGCACGGCTGGCTGCCCAATGCGTACAGCAACGCGCCCTCGGCATCCGCCGGGCTTATTGCACCGCTCACCACCAAGGTGATGGTCTACGCCATGGTGCGGGTCGGCCTCACGATCTTTACCCCGGAGTTCACCTTCTCCCGGGCCATCCTGTCGGAAACCATCGTCTGGCTGGCCGTGGGTGCCATTGTCGCTGGGTCCCTTCTGGCCCTGATGCAAAGGCGTCTCTCCCGCATGCTCACCTACGTTATCGTGGCTGAGGTGGGCTACATGGTGGGGGGCTTCTGGCTGGGCAACAAAACCGGCATCACCGGTGCCACCCTGCACATCATCAACGATGCGGCCATGACCCTCACCCTCTTCATGGCGGTAAGCACCATCACCTGGAAGCTGGGCAGCGACAAGTTCGAAGACCTGAAGGGGCTTTTCGGCAAGATGCCCTTCACCATGATCGGGTTCGTCCTGGCAGCGCTTGCCGTTATCGGCATCCCCCCCACCTGCGGATTTTTCAGCAAGTGGTACCTCATCACCGGCGGCATCGAAGCCGGACAGTGGGGCTTTGTGGTTGCCCTTCTCTTCAGCAGCCTGGTCAATGCGGTGCTCTTCTTCCGCATCTTTGAGATCGCCTTCTTTGAGCCCTTTGCGGAAGGCCACGGTCATCACGGCCACGGCCCCGCCATGAGCGAAGCCCCCGCCTCCATGGTGGCCCCGCTGATCATTGCGGCCCTTTCCCTCATCGTCCTGGGTCTCTACACCGGCGACATTGTCACGAAACTCATTCAGCTGGCCATACCGGCAGGGATTGCATAGATATGGAACTGCTTTATTCAGCCAAACCCCTTGCTGCGATTCTCGTCTCCTTTTTCGTGGTACCCATCATCTTCTCCGCCAGATCTGAGAACGTGCGGGAAGCCTGGACCTTTGTTGCAGCCCTTCTAAAATTCGCCATCGTGGCCTCCATGCTCCCTTTTATCCTGAAAGGGGGACAGATCGCCTACACCGTGGCCGAAGTGCTGCCGGGCCTGGCCATCTCTTTCAAGGTGGACGCCTTCGGCATGCTCTTCGCCCTGGTCTCCTCCTCGTTGTGGATCGTCACCTCCATGTACTCCATCGGGTACATGCGAACCCTGAAAGAGCATGGGCAAACGCGCTACTACGCCTGTTTTGCCCTCTCCCTTTCAGCCACCCTGGGCGTAGCCTTTGCAGGCAACCTCCTGACCCTCTATCTCTTCTACGAGATGCTCTCCTTTGCCACCTACCCCCTGGTTTCCCACCACCAGGACAGGGAAGCAAGAAGCTCGGGACGGAAGTACCTCACTTACATTCTGGGTGCCTCCATCGCCCTGGTGTTGCCCGCCATGCTCATCATCTACTCCCAGACGGGCACCTTTGAATTTGCCCCCCAGGGATTCATGAACGGCGCCTTTTCCCAAAGCACTATGACCGTGCTGCTCCTTATGTTCGTCTTCGGCTTTGCCAAGGCGGGCGTCATGCCGTTTCACTCCTGGCTCCCCGCAGCCATGGTGGCCCCCACACCGGTCTCCGCCCTTCTCCACGCCGTGGCGGTGGTGAAGGTCGGGGTCTTCTGTGTGGCCCGGGTCATCACCGGGGTCTTCGGCACCAAGATGCTGGCATCCATGGGGCTGGGAACCATCGTCTGCTACATCGCCTCGTTCACCATCATCGTCTCGTCCATCATCGCCCTCTCCCAGGACGGCCTGAAACGGCGACTGGCATTCTCCACCATCGGCCAGCTCTCCTACATTATCTTGGGCATCGCCCTGCTCTCCCCCTCGGGCATGACCGGCGGCATGCTCCACATCGCCATGCACGCCTTCGGCAAGATCACCCTCTTCTTCTGTGCCGGGGCCATCTACGCAGCTTCGGGCATCAAGAACATCAGCCAGATGGTGGGCATCGGACGCCGCATGCCCTTTACCATGACCGCCTTTCTGCTGGGATCCTTAAGCGTCATCGGCCTGCCCCCCTTAGGCGGGTTTATCAGCAAGTGGAACCTGGTCATCGGCACCCTGGAGTCCGGGCAGATCTTCTTTCTCTTCGTGCTCCTGGCCAGTTCGCTCCTGAACGCCGCCTACTTCCTGCCCATCTGCTACAAAGCCTTCTTCTGTACCGACGAAGAGGCGATGTTTGAACGAAAAGTGAACGAAGTGCCCACCTGGTGCCTGGTTCCCCTCTGCATTACGGCTACCTGTTCCGTCATCTTCTTCTTCTACCCCCAGCCCTTTCTTCAGCTGGCGAAGATGACGGTGGCGACCATCATCGGCGCTCCCATGCCATAGGTTTAAGGTGAGATATGACGACAGACACAACACTCTTTAACAGCCCGAAAACCCTGAAAGCCCTGATTGTCATCTTCGGGATTTTTCTGGCCTGCCTCTTGGGGGCGGACCTTCTCATTCACCCCCATGCGTCGTTTACCGTGGACGGATGGCCCGAGTTCAACCCCATCTTCGGGTTTCTCTCCGGCCTGGTCCTTCCCGTCATTGCCCTGGGCCTCAATTTCCTGGTGAAAAACGGAAAAACGACAGGTAAACATTAGAGGAGACGTTCGATCCCATGACACTTCAATTTCCTTTTATAGATATGCCCCCGGCCCTCATCATGGTGGCCGGTGCCTTGGCCCTTCCCATCATGAAAGGGCGCTTACGGTCCATCTGGATGATGGCCCTGCCGCTTCTCGCACTGCTGACCCTTGTCTCGGTACCCAACGGCACCCACTGGACGGTTCCTTTTCTGGATTACCAGCTCGTCTTCGGACGGGTGGATGCCCTCTCCCGCGTCTTCGGCATCATCTTCTGCATCGCCGCCTTTGCAGGCAGTGTCTACGCCATGCACGAAGAGGACGCCCTGGCCCACACATCGGCCATGATCTATGCGGGAAGCGCCGTGGGCGTCACCTTCGCCGGCGACTTCTTCTCCCTCTACATCTTCTGGGAGTTCATGGCGGTGGCCTCCACCTTCCTGATCCTTGCGCGCCGAACGGAAAAATCACAGAAAGCGGCCTTCCGCTACATCATGATTCACATCCTGGGGGGCCTCTCCCTCATGGCGGGGATTGTCCTTCAGATCCACGAAACCGGCTCCATTGCGTTATCTGCCATCGAGCTGGCCTCCCCCGCCTCCTGGTTCATCTTTATCGGCGTGGCAGTGAACGCGGCAATCTACCCCATGCACGCATGGCTCAAGGACGCGTACCCGGAAGCCACAGTGACCGGGGCGGTGTTCTTGAGCTCCTTCACCACCAAAAGCGCCGTCTACCTCATGGCCCGAACCTTTGCGGGGACCGAGATCCTCATCCCCTTAGGGCTTTCCATGGCACTTATCCCCTTGTGCTATGCGGTCATTGAAAACGACATCAGACGGGTGCTGGCCTACAGCCTCATCAACCAGGTGGGCTTTATGATCGTGGGCATCGGCATCGGCACAGACCTGGCCTTAAACGGGGTGGCGGCCCATGCCGTCTGCCACATCCTCTACAAGTCCCTGCTCTTCATGAGCGCGGGCGCTGTGATCCAGCAGACCGGCAAACAGGACTTGAGCGATCTGGGTGGCCTCTTCCGAAGCATGCCCTGGACAGCCACCTTCTGCATCGTGGGGGGCCTGGCCATGTCCACCCCCTACTTCTGCGGATTTGTAAGCAAGTCCATGATCATTTCGGCAGCCGCCCACGAGCACCTCACCCTGGCCTGGTTCGCCCTTCAGTTCGCTGCTGTGGGAGTTTTTGCCTATGTGGGCATGCGGG
>Ga0193953_1000696_pt1 | contig 17130 bp, 15 predicted proteins | sample BB_4_MG_FD_140325 | JGI IMG/M metagenome (GOLD analysis project Ga0193953, IMG submission 140325) | Microbial mat bacterial communities from the Broadkill River, Lewes, Delaware, United States - BB_4_MG | ecosystem: Environmental > Aquatic > Freshwater > River > Microbial mats | place: USA... | reverse complement strand
TGTTTATCCTCCTCTAAAGTATGTGCAGTGGCGGCAATAATTAAGGTATGTCGCCCTGTATTTTGTTCACGTTGTCGTAATTGTGTTGCAGCTCCATAGCCATCTAACACAGGCATTTCACAGTCCATAAGGATTAAATCATAATCTTGTTGTGCACATTTATCTAATACATCTTGCCCATTTTTTGCTGTATCTACTGTAGAAAATCCTAAGCGTTTTAACATCGCCAGTCCAACTTTTTTGTTGAACTCATTATCTTCTGCAAGCAGTATTGAAATTTTGGTGGTCATATTTTTTTTAGCTCCTACACCCATTAGCATAAAATATATTATTTTTAATTATTGTTTTTTTAAAATAGAAAATGCTATACCTTCGATTATAGCGTAAATATAAAACCCCCATATTAGGGTATTTATCAGTAAACCAAAAGTGAATAAGTTATTAAAACCAGTATCACTCCCCTATGTTAAGTGAAGACATAATGGTAAAATAAACCGGTATACCAATACGTTCACAGTCTTATTTAAACGGGGTAAAATGTGGAAATATTCTCAATAGATTACTTTATCACGTAGAGTATATTTTCACTGTCATAATACGATACGCTGTTCCAGCGATTGATTACATTGATTCCCGCCCTCGCGCTTCTCACAGGAGAAATAAACTCATGCCATCGCGTAAAGACCTCGCTAATGCCATTCGTGCCCTTAGTATGGATGCTATCCAAAAAGCAAAATCAGGACACCCTGGTGCACCAATGGGTATGGCAGATATTGCCGAAGTCTTATGGAATGATTTCTTACAACATAACCCAACAAATCCAAATTGGGCTAACCGTGATCGCTTCGTATTATCGAACGGTCATGGCTCTATGTTGATTTACTCTTTATTACATTTATCTGGTTATGACTTACCTTTAGATGAATTAAAAAACTTCCGTCAACTGCATTCTAAAACTCCCGGACACCCTGAATATGGCTATGCACCAGGGGTAGAAACGACTACAGGTCCTTTAGGGCAAGGTATCACCAACGCTGTTGGAATGGCGATTGCTGAAAAAACCTTAGCAGCACAATTTAACCGTCCAGAACATGATATTATCGACCACAGTACCTATGTATTTTTAGGTGATGGCTGCATGATGGAAGGGATTTCTCACGAAGCCTGTTCTTTAGCTGGAACTTTAAAATTAGGCAAATTAATTGCTTTTTATGATGATAACGGCATCTCCATTGATGGGGAAGTTGAAGGCTGGTTTACTGATGATACAGTTAAACGCTTTGAATCTTACCAATGGCATGTCATTGCTGATGTAGACGGACATGACAGTGCCGCAATTAAAGCAGCGATTCAAGAAGCCCAAGCAGAAACTGAGAAACCAACTTTAATTTGTTGTAAAACTATTATTGGTTATGGTTCACCCAATAAACAAGGTAAAGAAGACTGTCACGGTGCACCATTAGGGGATGATGAAATTGCCTTAACTCGCCAAGCATTAGGCTGGGATCACGGTAGTTTTGAAATTCCTGCTGATGTCTATGCTGATTGGGATGCGAAAACATCAGGACAGCAAAAAGAAAATACATGGGATGGTCAATTTACTGCCTATGCTGCGGCACACCCTGCTTTAGCAGCAGAATTAAAACGTCGTTTAGCAGGTGACTTACCTGAAACATGGCAAGCTGACGCTGATGCATTTATTAAATCTGTAGATGAAAAAGCCGCTAAGATTGCCACACGTAAAGCGTCACAAAATTCTATCGAAGGTTTTGCCTCTTTATTACCTGAAGTATTAGGTGGATCAGCGGATTTAGCAGGGTCTAACTTAACCTTATGGTCAGGGTCAAAAGGGGTACAAGAAGATGCGGCAGGAAACTACGTATTCTATGGTGTACGTGAGTTTGGGATGTCTGCCATCATGAACGGAATCGCCTTACACGGTGGCTTTATTCCTTACGGCGCGACTTTCTTAATGTTCTCTGAATATGCACGTAATGCCTTACGTATGGCAGCATTAATGAAAACCCGCTCTATCTTTGTTTATACTCATGATTCTATTGGCTTAGGGGAAGACGGGCCTACACATCAACCTGTAGAACAAACTGCCACCTTACGTATGATTCCTAACATGGCAGTATGGCGTCCTTGTGATGCAGTTGAATCTGCTGTGGCATGGAAAGTGGCTTTACAAACAGCCAATGCACCAAGTAGCTTATTATTCTCGCGCCAAGGTTTAGCCCATCAACCTCGTAATGCTGTCCAAATCGCAAACATTGAAAAAGGTGGGTACACCTTAGTTGAATGTGAAGGCACACCTGAAGCAATTATTATTGCCACAGGGTCAGAAGTAGAATTAGCCGTGCAAGCAGCTAAGAAATTAGCAGAGCAAGGTAAACGCATTCGTGTGGTATCCATGCCTTCTACTAATGTCTTTGATCAACAAGATGCAGCTTACCGTGAATCTGTATTACCTAGCAATGTGACTGCGCGTGTTGCAGTTGAAGCAGGTGTACCTGATTTCTGGTACAAGTATGTTGGGTTTGAAGGTAAAATCATTGGTGTAAATACCTTTGGTGAATCTGCACCAGCGGATCAATTATTTGCACATTTTGGTATTACACTTGAAAATGTTGTCAGTAATGTTGAAGCTGTATTACCTGCTAAATTAGCTACTGCATAAGCCCCCTGCCTTTCTTTTCTCACACATTCCGTCTATCTTGATAGGGATGTGTGAGAAATATCCCCCCTTTGTTTTATTTATTCCTCTCTTTTGTTAATAATCCAAAAAGGAGACTATTATGGCAACTGTTTTAATTCCATTAGCACAAGGCTGTGAAGAGTTAGAAGCGGTCACCCTAATTGATATATTACGTCGTGCTGAGATTGAGGTCACCGTTGCAGGTTTAGATGATCAGCCTGTTATTGCCAGTCGTGGCGTGGTGTTGGTGCCTGATACTGATTTAGACAGCGCATTAAAAAATGACTATGACATGATTGTGTTACCGGGTGGCTTGGAAGGGACGGAGAATTTAAACAAAGATGCTCGTATTCATAGCCGTTTAAAACAAATGCATTCACAAGGGCAATATACTGCCGCGATTTGTGCCGCACCGCGTGTATTAGCTGAAGCGGGTTTATTAGCCAATAAACAAGCCACTAGCTATCCCACCGTATTGGAACAATTAAATATTCCTGATATCACTTATATTGATGCACCGATTATTGAAGATGATAAAGTGATCACTTCGCGCGGGCCGGGGACAGCCTTAGATTTTGCTTTGCATTTAGCCGAGCGTTTAGTAGGACAGGAAGTCCGTCAACAGGTTGAAGCAGGATTAGTACGTTAATGAAAGCTGAATTAATAAAGTATTACCGCTGGTTACGTCAGTATGGGATTAATGATTCACACAGTGGTAATGCATCCGTACGTGATGGCGATATTATTTGGGTTACACCCACAGGGGCTTGTGCGGATACTTTAGAAGAATCTGATTTAATTGCCTGTTATTTGGGGGAGTCTGCCCCTGTCGGCGCGTCTTTAGATGCCCCCTTACATTTAGCGGTGTATGAAAAGAATCCAGAAGCGAATGCAGTATTACATAGTCATGGGGCGCATAGTGTGGCGTTAACTTTAAAAGGTGAGGATTTTGTGCCTGCTGATTTTGAAGGGGCGTTATATTTTGGTTCTGTACCTGTGATCACCATTCCTTATGAGGAGTATGTTGTACAAGCCCCAACAAAAGTATCTGATATTTTAGCTACAGAGAAAATTGCCATCGTGCGTGGTCATGGGGTGTATGCTCAGGCAGATAGTTTAAATTTAGCCTATAAATGGACATGTTCTTTAGAGTTGTCTGCTAAAACGGCTTTTATTGCACAACAAGCGGGAACTTTATAAATATTAAGAAACCTTAAGTATTGATTATTTTTTGATAGACACTATTCCTATTTTAAGATAGGGTGATATATAAAAAGGATATAGTGTATCCAAAATCATAACTATCATATGTAAAGTTGATTATTTATGGACAAAAATTATCGCCCTAGTTTATATTTCTCTGAAATAAACTATACAACCCCACATCAAACACCCTGCGAGCTTATTTTAAGCAAGATGTATTCGGCACATGAAGCAAAAGATAAACAGCAACTAGATTTTTTATTTGATCTTGTATTTGAAATACAAAAATTCTGGATTGAATCAGATGTTTATAAAGTTTTTGATATAGTTGATGAACTATTTCATGAGCCGCAATATACCGAAAAACTCTTTCCTTTTATAGAAACAAAGTATAAAGAAACCGCCATTAAACTGATTTTTGACATTATTGGTACAGCACTTTCAAAAAAAGAAAAAATATCAAAACAGCTTTATAAGCAAATGCTACAACTGGCTAAAACAAACCTCATTGAAGAGCTTGTAGATTGGCATAAACTCGATGATAAGGAGTTATATCATTATATTGAATTTAAACTTCATATCCTTGATAGGCTGATCTATTTTAAACCTAAAGATGTAAATCCAATCCTAAACCGCATTGCTTCAAATAAACATGAGGCGGAAATTCTCATAAAAGTTGCTAAAGGTATTATTTCAAAAAAACCATATCAAGGGGATGATCTGAAACCTTGGCAAGTATAAAACACGACTAACTTAATATAGGTTTTTCTATGAGAACCAATGAAAATAATTATGCTCCTGATTTATATATCAAAGAAATAACTTATGAAACACCAGAGGAAACACCCACTGAATTTATTATAAATAAGCTTGAAGAAGCTTATAAAGAAAAAGATAAAAAGCAAGTTGATGTATTAATTGATATATTATTTGAAATGCAAATATTTTGGGTTGATTATGACTATGAATTAGATTATTTATATTCAACTAGAAAAAGTTGTTCAGGAATGTATTTACGCACTCATTCAGATGCTTATTGTGCCATTGCTGCACTTGATAATTTATTTAATGATCTGGAATGTATTAAAAAATTACTTCCTTTTGTTAATACACGGTATAAAGAAGTTACCATAGAGTCAATTTTTAATATTATTGGGTATACTCTTTATAAAAAAAATGAAATTCCTGATTATTGTTATCAACAAGCACTTCAATTAGCTAAAGATATTTTAGTTGATAAACCACTAATTTATCATAAATTAAACAGGTATACTTTACATGATCATATTAAGTTTAAAGCTTATATTATTGAAAATCTTACCAATTTCAAAAAAGAGGATACTCATCCAATACTTAATCATATAATATCCAATGAACAAGAGAACGATATTATTATAAAAGTGGCTAAAGGTGTTATATCAGGAAAATTTTATCCTACAGGTGATATTCCTCTATAAAAAATAAAGCAGAGTTTTATGTTTATGAATTATTTATATTATTTTTAATGCAGGTTTTTCTATGAAAACAAATAAGAATAATTATTCTCCTAATTTATATATTTCTGCCCTTAATAAATCTAATGAAGCATCATATGCAACACCTACTCGAATCATTGTAAGCCATATTCATAAAGCATATGAAGCTCAAGATAAGAAAAAAGTTGATTTTTTAATCGATTTAGTATTTGAAATGCAAATTTTTTGGATGGACTATAATTATAAAAATAATAATTTTAAAAATGCCCACTTAAATTATGATTCAGAGGCTTATTCTGTAATCAAGGCATTTTGTGAGTTATTTAATGAACTTAATTATGTTGAAAAACTACTTCCTTTTTTAAACACACGGTATAAAGAAGTTACCATAGAGGTAATTTTCTATATTATCTGGCATGCCCTTTATGAAAAAAAAGAAGTTCCAGAACACCTTTATCAACAAGCACTTCAATTAGCTAGAGATATTTTAGTTGAAAAACCAATTTATCATAAATTAAATTCAGAAGCTTTACATGAACATATCCGTTTTAAAATTCATATGATTGAAAGGCTTGCTGATTTTGAAAAAAAAGATACGCTCCCAATACTTAATCATATTGTATCAAATGAGCAAGAAATGGAGCTTATAATAAAAGTGGCTAAAGGTATTATTTCAGGAAAACGTTACCTAGGTAATGATCTTCCTTTGTAAAAATATAAAGCCACTTATATTATCTTAATACAGATTTTTCTATGAGAACAAATAAAAATAACTATGCCCCTGATTTATATATTTCTGTGCCTAGTGAAACCTCATGTAAAACATTGATTAAAACAATTGTAAGTCATATTTATATGGCTTATAAAGCAAAAGATAAAAAGCAAGTCGATTTCTTAGTTGATTTAGTATTTGAAATGCAAAAATTCTGGGTAGACTATGATTATGAGTTAGATAATTTATATTCTGATATAAAAAGTGATTCAGGTGCTTATTTACATACTTCCTCAGATGCTGCTTGTGTTATTGACATACTGGGTGAACTATCTGATTACCCAGAATATGCTGAAAGATTATTTCCCTTTGTTGAAACACGTTATAAAAAGGAAGCCATTCACTCTCTCTTTTTTATGATTAGGTTTGCTCTTGAGGGAGGAGAAAAAGCAATCCCTGATCACATTTATAAAAAAACTGTTCAAGTAGCAAAAACTATTTTAGTTGAGAATACACCTGACTGGCATGAGCTTCATCGTAAAGAATTTTATAATTATATTGAGCTCTAAGGCTTAGTATTATTGATAACCTTGCTTATTTCAGACCAGAAGATGCCCACCCAATACTTAATCATGTGATGACAAATAAACAAGAAGCTGATCTTCTTGTAAAAGTTTCTAAAGGTATTATTTCAGGTAAACCTTACCTAGGTAGTGACCTTGATCCGTGGATGATATAAAACTATGACAACAGTAACATTTGAAGATTTTGATGATGATGATACAGAAAAAGAGCTTATCAATTGTCCAACATGTCATACTGAGCTATTTATGCTAGAGCATAGTGTGTTTGAAAATGGCTATTATTTATATTGTGATAGTTGTCCATTAAGAGTTGATGTATCAATTTATGATGAAAAATATACAGAAATTGAAGAACGATTAAAAAGAGAAATTAAGGACTGGGATGATAATGAAGATGCTTTAGATATTCTCTTATCAGAAATAGAAAAACATTTACAAGCATGTTCTTGTGGTGGGCATTTTAAGGATAATGCACCAAGGAGATGCTTACACTGTGGAGAGAAATTAGAGGGGTATAAAAATTATATGAATGTATGGTATTTACGACATTTTGATAATGACTGTGAAAATGATGAAATCTCGAAGCATGTGATTGAACCCAAATGGCTATAAAATAAGGTAGTCCTGAAAATATAGTGCTATGAAAAAGCCAGTATCCCAATAATTCAGGCTTAATTAAAATTTTTGCACTACTTATGCAGGACTACCTAAAATAAATATAAACAAGGGAGCATTGTTATTGATACTCCCTCTTATCATCTCTTCTTTACACACTATTACAAGGTGTATGATTTGCTTGATACTGCACGGTAATATCATTAAAAACCGTTAAAGCAAAATCTACATCTTGATCATCACGTAACTCAAAGCTATCTATGCCACAACGTTGCATTAACGGTAATTGATCAATTAATACATCTCCTGTGGCACGCAGTTCACCCTGATAATCACAAAATTGGCGTAATTGTCGCGCCTGTGTATACGCACGCCCATCAGTATAAGCAGGAAATACCAAACAAATCAGCGGCACAGCCTGCAAAAGTGGTGCATGATCTTCTACATCAAGCGTATTATCTAATATTACCGCCACTTTTCCAGCATAAGCTATTAATTGATCTTGTTCTGCTTGCCAGCGTGTGAAACTAACAATCACATCCCCTGAACTAGGCAAACTCTGCTCATCATCAAGCTCTGTCCATGCTTCCGTTATCAGTTGTTGATTCTTAATGAGTGGCATACACACGCTCCTTAAATTTGCTGACACCTATACGACGATAAGTATCAATAAAACGTTCATTTTCTTTACGGTTTTCAACATAGACAGCAATCACATTCTCTATTGCATCCGCAATATCTGCCTTAGCAATGGCACGCCCGATATTTTTAGCCAAACTTGCATCATCCGCTGAAGAACCGCCTAACATTAATTGATAGTAATCTTCACCGCTTTTCTCGACCCCTAATATCCCAATATGCCCAACATGATGATGTGCACAGGCATTAATACAGCCTGAAATATTAAGGCGTAAATCACCTAAATCATAGACTCGCTTTAAATCAGAAAAACGATCTTGGATGGCTTGGGCAATAGGAATCGCTGTGGCGTTCGCCAAATTACAAAAATCTGACCCCGGGCAACAAATCATATCAGTTAACGTACCCACATTAGGGCTTGCTAAATCAGCCTCTTTTAACGCTTGCCACAAAGCAAATACATCCGCTTTACGTACATCTGAAAACACAATATTTTGTGTATGTGTGGTACGTAATTCCCCAAAATTAAACTGATCAGCTAAATCTGCTAACAGGTTTAATTGTGCTGTGGTGATATCCCCTGGGGGGTTATTACTGGATTTTAATGAGACAGTGACCACCGAATACCCTGCCACTTTATGATCAGTGACTGACTGTTTTACCCACTGTGAGAAAAAAGGATTGGTGGTAAATCTTTCCGTAAACAGTGCATTGTCTTCAGGCTCTTGTGCGTACTCAGGGGCAATAAAATGCTGTTGTATTTCCTGCACACGCTCGGCAGTAAGGTGTAAACTGGTATCTTGTTTTAGCTTTTGCCAACGCGCTTCTACTTGGCGGGCAAACTCTTCAATGCCCACTTGTTTTACTAAAATTTTAATCCGTGCTTTATATAAATTATCACGACGACCTAAGCGGTTATACACTTGTAAAGTGGCATCTAAATAAGCTAATAATTCGCGTTCAGGTAAGAACTCGCGTAATACTTGCCCTAAAATAGGGGTACGCCCTAAGCCACCGCCGACATAGATACGAAACCCTGTTTCACCCGCTTCATTTTTGCGAATTTGCACCCCAATATCATGAATACGCAAACCTACACGGTCATGCTCTGCCCCTGATACCGCAATCTTAAATTTACGCGGTAAAAATGCAAACTCAGGATGTAATGTTGACCATTGACGCAAGATCTCACAGTATGGACGCGGATCCGCCACTTCATCCCCTGCCACACCTGCCAGCGGATCAGAGGTAATATTACGAATACAGTTACCACTGGTTTGAATCGAGTGCATTTCTACTGTATTCAGCTCTTGAATCACTTCAGGCACTTTTTCCAATGCAATCCAGTTAAATTGCATATTTTGGCGCGTGGTGAAATGTCCATAACCTTTATCATAGGTTTGAGCCACTTCAGCAAGTTTACGTACTTGTACAGAGGAGAGTAAACCGTAAGGAATCGCAATACGTAACATCGGCGCGTGCACCTGCTCGTATAAACCATTCATTAAACGTAATGAGCGGAATTCAGCATCACCGAGTTTTCCCGCGAGAAAACGTTCAGTTTGATGTTTGAATTGTAAAGCACGTTGTTCGATTAAGTGCTTATCCTGTTCATTATAGCGATACATAAAGGATAACCTATAAATGAGGGGATTAAGCTTGTTAGTAAAGTTTTAGGCATGATCGTGCCTCTCTTGTATTAACAAGCTAAATGAAAAATGTAAAATCTGGGAGGTTTATATTAGTGCATTATAAACAGGGTAGTTGACATGAAAGACAACTGTTTTAGGTTGCTCTGGGGCAATATTCCCCGCATGTAAACCACATTCTTTTTTATCAGCTTGTTCCCACCACCAACGCCCTTCGCGCTCGTGTTGATTTGGGAGTACTGGGCGGGTACAGGGTTCACAACCAATACTGATAAAGCCCTTTTGGTGTAATGGATTAAACGGGACATTGTTATCACGAATGTATTGCCATACTTGGGCAGAACTCCAGTTGGCAAGTGGGTTAAATTTAACTAACTGCCCCCCCTCAACACCTGTAAAAACACTGTCGACTTCTGCCACAGCAAGTTGTGCTCGGGTATCATCGCTTTGGTCTTTACGCTGTCCTGTAATCCATGCAGATAAGGTACTGAGTTTTCTTTTTAAAGGCGCAACTTTGCGCACGGTACAGCATTCTTTATGCCCATCTTCATAGAAGCTAAACAGCCCTTTTTGCTGGGTAAATGCTTCTAATTGCTGTGTATCAGGGCTAACTAAATGCAGTGAAATACCATAATGTTTACGTACTGTATCAAGAAATTGATAGGTTTCAGGATGTAAACGCCCTGTATCTAAACTAAAAATGTTTGGTTTTTTTGATAATTTACAGAGCATATCCACTAAAACAACATCTTCAGCCCCACTAAAAGAGAGCGCGATATTGTCGCAGTGTGCGAGGGCACATTCTAAAATAGCTTGTGGCGTGTGTGAGTCATAGTCACGCGCCCAGCTTTTGACTTGTTCTGGCGTAACACCCATAACGTTGAACCTCAGTACTGATTAATCTGGTATGGGTAGGAAAATAGCAAACCTTTGTTAGACGATAAAGTAATAAATAATTATAGCCATATATAAAATATTTATAAGGCTGTTTTTATCAGTATGCTGGAGGAATTAAGATGCAGTAAAAAACATGAGATAGAAGTAAGCACCATACATCAAAAGAACAAGCATCCATATAATTATTGCTGTTGCTTTATGAGATAGTTTGAATTTTGGTTCTGGTTTAGTCGCTAATGGGAAATCAGGAAAAGCACCAGAAGGCAAAGTATTTATATTATTTTGTAAAAAAGAGGTAATTTCATTAAAAAATTCATTTTCTTGTTTTTTGGGCTTATATTCAAATTTTTCCCCTGTTGTTAATTGAAAAACAAATTTATGAAATTTTGTCCCACCATTAATTTGATCCACTTCTCTAGCAAATATAATATCACTAATATCTTCTAATCTTATTTTATGAGGTTTCCAGAAAACTGTTTTAGAAATAAATAATAGTTCATTTTCAATATAGAAATAGGGGGTTATTTTTTCTAATACCAATCTTAGTATTGCTATAAAATATATTGCTAAAATTGAAACTGTAAAAAAAATATGATGATCTTTATTTATTGTAAGTGAGGTCAGTGAAAATCCTACAATAAATTGTATAGCCAAAGCTGCAAAAAAGAATTCAACTTTTCTAGCTAATTGAGGAGAAGTTATTTTTTTAAACATATTTTTTAATAATTATACTTATTAGGTAGAGTATTTATGGTACAACATATTAGCCTAGAGCAATTCAAAAAATTAAATGAACATTTAGTACAAATAGAGCCTCTTTATGAAAAATTTTGTAAAAAATATAGTTTTCATATCATAGATACAGGGCGATACCCCAGAAAACGTATTCAAACAAAAAAGGAGCTATTTATTTTTTTTGATATAGCAATGGAGACAAATGAACAAGGGGACGACTTTACTGAATTTTACCCTGAAATACCATATTCTATAACAACAGGTGCACAAATTATTATTAATGGATATCGGTATTACAAACTCAATATGTATTTAAGGCAAATACCTTTTAATATATTAGCTAATAATTTATATTCATGTTTTGAAAAAGAATATCAAATACTTAAAGATTGGACAATTGATATACTAACTCAAGATAACCTAGGTTTTAAGTGTGGAGAATATCCTCAAATAGGTAAAAATACAACTAACTTTATTGAGCTATTAGGTAAACCACATGATATAGAATATATTTTTAATATTTTTTGTAAAAACCATGATTTTATCCTAATATTCCACAAAAAACCTGAATATAATATTAAGCTCCTCCATTATTCAAACAAAAATATTGTATTTTGTTTTAAATTAAAAAAAGATATTAAAGGTGAAGATAGTATTTTAGACTCATTTATCCCAGAAGATTCATATAGTTTGATAGGAAAAGCTTGGATAGAAGAAAATAAAATTCGCTATACTAAAACTATCCCTGTATTTAAAAATTGGCCATTATTAGCTATTAAAAAAGATTTATATAATGAAATATATATAAAATATGATCGTATGAGTAAATGGACATATGATTTTATTAAATCAACAGGAGTAGCTACTGAAATAAAATAATTAGAGTTTTAGTTTATTTGATGAAATATAAGAGATATTAAGAAAATTAAAATGACTAATAAGGTAGCAGTTAATATTCTTGCATTTCGCATTGACTTTCTTTTTGATGTTAAGGAAAGTGGAAAATCAGGAAAGGTATGAGAAGGAAGTGTGTTGATATTATCTTTTAAAAATTGTGCAATTTCATTAAAAAATTCATTCTCGTTAAAAAACTCACTTTTTTGCCATTCTGGCTTATATTCAAATTCTTCCCCTGTATTTAAATCAAAAACAAATTTATAAAACTTTGTGCCTCCATTAACTCGATCTATTTCTCTAGCAAAGACAATATCATTAATATTTTCAAACTTTATTTTATATAACGTCCAAATATTTTCATAAATAAACAATGTGTTATCTTTAACATAAAAATAGGGGGTTACTCTTGCTAACATAAGTTGCAATATACTTATAAAGAACGAAATACCAGCAAATATTACAAGGATAGCTAAGTAAATAGAGTGTTCTTCGTTTATTACAAATGAAATAATTAAGGAATATAAACCTAAATACATCAAGATACCTGAAAGAAAAGCTATTTTTTTTCTAGGTAACTGGGTAAAAGTCATTTTTTTATATGCATTTTTATCCAATAATTTTGCCCTTGATATTGAGATTGGTTTTAAGGGGGCAGGTAATGGAAAATCAGGGAAAATATCAGCAGATAGGGTATTTACATTATCTTTTAAAAATTGTGCAATATTATTAAAAAATTCATTTTCTTGTTTTTCTGGCTTATATTCAAACTTTTCCCCTGTTTTTAAGTGAAAAACAAATTTATAAAACTTTGTGCCCCCATTAACTTGATCCGCTTCTCTAGCAAAGACAACATCCTTAATATGATCTAATTTTATTTTATAAGACTTCCAAAAAATAGTTTTAAAAATAAATAAGCTGCCATTTTTAACATAAAGATAGGGGGTTATTTTTTCTAGTATAAACCTTAATATTGGTACAAAGTATATAATACTTATAAATAGTATAAAAATAATATGGTAGTCTTCTCTTGTCATGGTTAAAATAATTAAAAAATAACCTATTAAATACATGAGTGAATCTAAAAAAAATACTTCATCATTATCATTTATCCTTTTTAATCGAGGATAGGGTGTCTTTCTAAATATATTTGTATTTAAAAATTTAAATACTTTTAGTGTTAATCTTGATTTTGGAGTTGGGGGTAACGGGAAATTAGGGAAGGTATCAGAAGGGAGGGTTTTTATATGTTGTTGTAGAAACTGTGCGATATCATTAAAAAATTCATTTTTTTGCTTTTTTGGCTTATATTCAAATTTTTCTCCCGTATTTAAATTAAAAACAAATTTATAAAACTTTGTCCCACCATTAACTTGATCCGCTTCTCTAGCAAAGACAATATCACTAATATCTTCTATTTTTATTTCATGTGGTTTCCAAAAAATAGTTTTATAAATAAATAGCGTGTCATCTTTAATATAAAAATAGGGCGTGGTTTTTTCCAGTGTAAGTTGTAATCTTGCTATAAAATATATAACACCAGAAAACAATATAAAAATAAGGTTTGAGATTTCTTTTATTGTGATTGAAAAAAAGAAGAAAGAAAAGAAGCTTAAATATATGAATAAAGTTGAAAAAAAAGATTTTTCCCTAGCTAATTGAGGCGAAGTTATTTTTTTAAACATTTTTTTATACAAAACCTGCTTTATATATAAAAAAACTGCCTGAATTATATCAAACAGCTTTTTTATAAATTTAATGTAAATGGATGTTTTTAAGTATTAACACTTACTTTACTTAGATTTGTTCTTGTTAAGTTCAATACACTAGGATTAGGATATTTCACTTTTTCAAGAATATCTAAAGCATCTTGATAACACACACAAGCCTTTTTATGTTGCCCCAATTTCTCATACACTTCGCCAAAATTAGATAGTGCTTCTCCTTCCAGTTCTTTGTGAGCAATCTCTTTTGCAACGGCCAAAGATTTTTGGGCATACTTAATTGCCTGATCAGCATCACCTAAATCTGCATAAACACAGCTCAAACTGCCTAAGCAAATAATTTGGTTTTTCTTATCATTCGACTTTAAAGTAATCTCTAAGCCTTCTTTAGCATAATGCATGGCTTTATCTTGTTGTCCCAACTCCTTATAAAGACAGCCTAAATTACCTAATAAAATTCCCTGTACCCTTTGATCACCCATTTCCTGTGCAAGTGTGAAAGCCTGCTTGATAGACTCTATTGCCTTATTTGATTTATCTAATGCTTTATAAGCAGCACCCAAATTACCAAGCCAAACAGATTGTACTTGTTTATCTCCTGCATTGTTCGCAGCCACTAAGGCATATTTATAATATTCAATCGCTTTTTCAATTTCTCCTAGTTTTTTATAACTTAAACCTAAGTTACCAAAAGAAACGCTTTTACTTCGATAATCATCAAGTTCTTTAGCCAAAGATAAAGCTTGTTGAGAGTACTCAATAGATTTCTCTAACTCATCCAATTCTTTATAAATAAAGCCTAAACTTCCTAAACAGGCTGCTTGAATGTACTGATTACCTAATTTTTCTGCTAGTACTAACGCTTGCTGAGAGCAATCTATTGCTTCATCAAATTTATCTGTATTTTGATAAAGACTGCCTAAATTTGCTAGCCAAACACTTTGGTTTGCTTCATCTTGTTCTTCTTGTGCAATATTTAAAGCTTGTTTATAACAGGTTTCTGCTTTATCTACTTGATGTAAATTTTGGTAGAGCAGCCCTAAGTTACCTGAAAATACACCTTCATTACTACGTTGTTTTAATACTTGAAAAGCTTCTATACCTAGCTCTAATATCTGCTTCCGCTCTGTCTGATAAGCATGTTTTGCTAAAAATGGCTCCATTAATCCTGCTAAAGTCGCCACCACTTGCCAAGCTTGTCGTTGGTGAGCATATTGAATAATGGAGACAATATGCGCACACTGTGACATTAACAAATCATCATCTTCCTCATCTTCAATTGCATCCTCTATAAACTCCTCACACCATTCTATTAGATTTATAAATGATGCATCAGAAAGAGTAAATTGCTCACTGGCATAGGCATGGATTAAAGGATGAGTAAATTCATATAGTGGGAAATCTGCACCACCTAGATTTTTTAATAACCCTAAATTAACTAATTCATCAATGGATTGTTTTATTTCCTCTATTTGTTTTACTGACCTGTTATATGTTATGTCTGTTCTTATAATAAAATCTATCAATATCCCTAAAATATGCCAAATATTTTCTAATACCCCATATACGCCTGTTTTTCCTTCATACCCTAAAGCATCCATTAATACAGCGTATAATGATACAGGTTCTTTTGCTAAACAATTGAAAACAGATAAAATTTGTTGTTCATTATCTGTTAATTTTGCAAAGCTTGGCTGTAATGATAAACGTATAGATTCATGGCGATGTTGTGCACCTTCAAGCTCTAAGGCATCCAACGGATTTGCTTCTAAGGATTTTAAATAATAGCTGCTAGTCTCCCCTGTTTTATTTAAATGCTGCCCAACTAATTGTATTGCTAAGGGTAAACCACCTACTAATTTACAAATATTTTTTGCACTATCTTCATTATCAATGTACTGCTCTGCCAACTTATATAAAAGTGTTACCGCATCATCCTGTGCTAAGGTTTCTATTTCATATTTTTTTCGGTGGGTATCTTGTGGATTTTGACTGGTGATAACTGTTCCACAACTATCTAATAATGTAATCGCTAATATTCGCTTTAAATCATCACAACACTCTGCCCCATCGAAAACTAATAATGTTTTTTTACCAACTAAAGCACTTTCAGCCATTTTATCAGCTGTTCCTTGGGTTGTGGCTTTGTAAACTTTAGCAATATTAATTAGAGCTGTTTCAGCAGAAGGTTCTTTATAAAAATCATGAAAAATAACCCCATCAGGAAAACCAGTTGGAGGTGTATTTTCTTCTTCAATTAATCGATAGATAGCTTCTATAACAAGTGCAGTTTTACCCACCCCAGCAGCCCCATATAAGGTAGTGACTCGATGGAGTTGTAATACTTTAAGTAGGCTTTTTAGCTCTGTTTCACGCCCTGTGAAATGAAGAAGACGAGGCGGTAATTGTAGTGGGATAATGGAGGGGTGATCTGGCATACTAAAATTATCCTTGAGCTGAGAGAAAGTATAAACAATACACTGTTAATTTATCATGAATAAAATAATAATTCCTCTACTTTATATAGATAAATCTTCTATACACCTATAAAATAAAAAACTATTATTTTTATTCATATTTATCATAAGTGTTAACTTGATATATGTTTATCTCCCATATGGTACAAAATCATTTAGGTTTTGCTACCGCTGCCAAAATACCCCTACCCCATTTTTAGTATAGTAATGATCATCAATACCAATCTCAGGAATCGCCACTAATTGCTCACCATGATAAATCAAAGGTAATAAGGCTCGCTCCCAAGGTGGAATGTGGGCATTGTTTAAGAGTTTTTTGACTAATTTATGCTGTCCTCGTAATAAAATTTTCTCTTTCCCTTGTCGAAATCGAATTGTTAAGCTTTTATCTTTAAGTAGTTCTCTATCAATTCCACCTGTATGAGTATCAGCACAGTGTAATGCACCATAAGGTAATGTTAACTCTGTACCCAGTTGCCATAGGATTGGCTGAGGATTAGGCGTAGGAAATTGCGGCAAAATATAAATATACTGCTGGTAGCGTTGTACTTGGCAGTTTTCCCAGTCAACATAGGGATTTTTATCTGTTTCCGCTGTCAGCATTTGATGTAGAATCTGCATTAATTTAACTTGAGAGGGAGCACGATACCCTGCTTGCTTAACCCAATAACGTATTAGATTACGCTGTCGTGCAGGGGAAAGTTTTTGAAGTGCAGTACAAGAAAGTTTTTGTTGATCACCACATTGTTGTAAGTCACTTCCTGCTAATTCAGTTAATAATTGTTGTGCTTCTGCTTGATGGGTTGCGGCACGGCTTAAGGTGTGGCT
>Ga0193953_1000695_pt1 | contig 17139 bp, 19 predicted proteins | sample BB_4_MG_FD_140325 | JGI IMG/M metagenome (GOLD analysis project Ga0193953, IMG submission 140325) | Microbial mat bacterial communities from the Broadkill River, Lewes, Delaware, United States - BB_4_MG | ecosystem: Environmental > Aquatic > Freshwater > River > Microbial mats | place: USA... | reverse complement strand
TTAGTTTAGCTACAACTGCTTCTTCACCTTGATGATAAATATCTCTTGCTTCTTTTTCTGTCATAATATCTTTCCTATTTAGAATATTATATCATCTTTTGGTTGGATGCTGAATGGTTACAATCATAACTCCCTAATAGTCCATCCTCTTCTCGATTAAAGGCTACAAACATTACTTTTAGAGTGCTATCGACTGCTCTGAGAGCCTTGGCTACGGCGAGCATCCCTGCTATAGCACTGGCATTATCATCCGCTCCTAGTGAGTGAGGCACAGAGTCATAGTGTCCACCAATAATTATCTCACACTCCTCCATACTCACCCCATCAAAAGTAGCAATGATGTTGTCATACTCCCCTTGGTAGATAGAGTAGAGCCCCAAATCTTCAAACTCTTTTTTGATCCAATTGCGGACTTTGAGATTGTTTTTGCGTTCATGGATATAGTGGCGTGGTATGGCAATCGTCTCAATGATACTTTTTAGATACTCTTGTGAGACGACAATATTTTTATCCTTGCTTTGTTGAGCTAAGAGCTTACTAGGGGATAAAGAGCTTACAAGCATCCAACACCCCTACCAAATCTTGGCAAATTCAAAATCAAATTGACACCCATCCAAATCAAAGGATATTACCTCATCAGAGACATCGGCTACTTTGATATAACGCCCCTCTTTGAGAGAGTAAACTTTGGCAATGCCCTCATCGGGATTGACAATCACATAGTATTTGACTCCCTCTTCTTGGTAAAGTTCAAATTTGACATTGTGGTCTTTGATGGCGGTGGAGGGAGAAAGAATCTCAAAGATGAGCTTGGGGGCTTTGGAGATATAGTTGGGATGCAGTGGTTTGTGGCAGATGACTAAATTATCGGGTTGGACGACCGTGTTTTCATTGATTTTCCAATCAACTGGCAAGAGGGCTTGGCACTTTTCACATACCTCTACGGCTTCATTTAAAAATCGGTCAATCTTACTACTAATGGCTTGATGAGCAATACTAGGAGCAGGTGACATGGCATAAGGCACACCGTAAATCAACTCCCAATCCCCTTTCCACGCTTTATAGTCATGGTAGGTGTAGTTTGGTAGATACTCTTGTTTAATTGCTCCCATATCACTCTCCTTAGCAGGTTTTAATTATTATACCATATTTTCAAAATGCTTAAAAACCAACTGATTATCCTCTATCACCCCTACCTCTTTGTGACACACCAATGAGGGCAGAGAGATATAGTTTTTATAAAAAGTAGCTTGATGATAGTGCCCTTCAATCACATAATCACTTTGATAGTGTCTTAAAATAATATCGATCCGCTTCTCAAAAGTTACAAATTTTTTGCATATTTTTTTAGATTTTAGATGAGTGATTTGCCTATTGATAAGCTTTTGTTTGAAAGGCAGAAATTTCATCAGGGTTTGATGGCGAATCAATTTGGTATAGGCTCTATATCCCAAACTCATCTCATACCTGTCACCATGAGCCAATGCGGTTATTTGGTTATTAAGTTGAAATATTTGAGGCTGCTGATCAAGAGAGTAGAGCTTAACCTTTGGAAAGATAGAAGCAAGATTAAAATCATGATTACCCTCAAAGTAGAATATCTCCATACTCTCACTCAAAAGATTTATTAAATCAATAAGTTTTTGATTGTATTTTATGAGGTAGGGAGCATAATCAAAAAGTATATCAAAGATATCCCCCATTAAAAAGAGCTGTGGGGTATCTTTGGGTAGAGTGGAAAGAAGTGTAATAATCTCCTCTCCATGGTGCGGGTAATGGCTATCGGCTATAAAGATTGCACCCTCTTTTATATGTGTCAGGCGTTGAATATTCACTCTTCTTTCATTCCTTTGATAATCTTACACACCATAGATCTAGACAAGCCAATAAAGTGAGCAATCTTAGCTTGTGTATAGCCATCATTATAGCATCATCTCTCTTGTGGTTTTGTTTTTTATTGGCATTTTTTATGGAAGTGCAGTATCAAAGTTTGTAAATATTCCATACCTAACTCGTTTCAGTAAAATACTACCTTATTCAAAAGGTTTCATTTGCATTTTACTAATATCTATAGATTTCTGATGATAATTATGATTTCCTAATTGTACATCAAAAGTAAGATTCTCTTCATAGTAGTTCTCTTGGAGAAGCGGACGACATGCTTTTGCATTAAATTTCCAATGACTAATCCATGCAACACTCTCATTATCTTCAAGCGATTGTACTAAATAGTTTTGACTAAATCCCAAGGAAGAGCCTGTTGCTCCATAGTATCCAATAACTTTAAAGGGACTCTCTTTGGGATAGATTTTTTTTTCAATATCCCTATTACTATAACTATCACTTTTATAATCACTGTAATTTTCCAAAGTATTACGTGTTAAATAATATAATCCATTTTGCATATAACTATTATTTCGTGTTACAAGTACCATTTTATCTGCTATTTCAAAAGTCACATTTTCACAAGGGTAGCCAGAGTATTGATAGAGTTTGATGTATTTTCCTAAGTCATAAGCAACCATTTTCCATATTAAAACTGTGATAGGAAAGAAAATAGTAATAACGATTATCTTTAGAACAGTTTGAACAATATCCAAATGACTTCTTCTAAATTCTGATATAAAAAAAATAAACGTAATAAGTGCTACAATTACTACTAAGCGATCAATTGGCAAAAGTTCATAAGAAGTAAAAAAACTTCCTACCTTCAATAGAAAGAAGAGAAGCAGGAAAGAAGAGAGGATAGCTACAACTACCTTTACAGCCTCTTTTCGTTCTATTTCATTTTTATCCATAAACACTTCCTTGTCAGAAATTATAAACTTTATTACTCCACACACCTTTTATTGTGCGACATGGTCGCACCTACGGCATATAGGCAATGGTAGGAATCCCCATATCTTCATCCAATCCACACATCAAGTTGGCGGCTACCAATGCTTGAGAACTCGCTCCTCGTAAAAGGTTATCGATAGCCGAAGAGATAAAGATGGCATTGCCGTTGGTTTGGGCGTAGATATCACAAAAGTGAGTCCCTGCTACGCTTTTGACATCCACGGGTTTGGTACGGATACGAATAAATTTATCATCTTTGTATTTTTCTTTCAAGACTTCAATAGGATCAATATCCTTTTTTAAAGTCGCATAAACACTTACGAGTTCCCCACGCGTAGCAGGGATAAGATGGGGTACAAAGTTGACATTTATCTCCTTGCCACTGACCATCTTGATTTTCTCTTTGATCTCTGGGGCGTGACGGTGTTTGAGGGGGTTGTAGGCAAAAATATTATCATTGATGGTTACAAAATGCGTAGTTTCACTTAGTTTCTTACCTGCTCCACTCACACCCGATTTGGCATCGACAAAGAGCGGTGCGTTTTCATCGATATACTCCATAAAGGGCAATACTCCCAAAAGCGTTGCCGTTGGATAGCACCCTGGCCCTGCTGCAAGTGTGGTGTCTTTAAGCTCCTTGCGATAGTACTCAATCAACGCATAGACACTCTTATCTAAATTGGCGGGGTCTTCGTGTGGGCAGTAGTGCTCCTCATAGGTCTCTTGAATCAATCGATAGTCAGCAGAGAGATCGACCACCTTGACACCCAATGCCATCAGCTCTTTGGCAAATCCCATCGAGGCTTTGTGAGGCAGTGCCAAAAAGGCAAGTTCACAGTGAGAAGCCACATCTTTTGCATTGGCTTTGGAGACATCAAGCGAGATTACATCTTGCAGTGAAGCGTGCAACGTCTCAACGGTCGTATCTCCTGTCGTAGTAGCTAGGTAACTAAGCTCAAACTTGGGATGGCTGATAAGCATCTTTATAAGCTCAAGCCCTGTATACCCACTTGCCCCAATAACACCTACTTTGATCATAGTGCCAACTCTTTGTAGTAGACCTCTTCGACATCGTAGTTCTTTTTACCCGATGGTAAAACGATATTAACATTATCACCTTCGCTCTTACCAATGAGTACTTTTGCTAGGGGTGACTTGATGGAGATCAGTCCTTCATTTGGGTTGGACTCTTGCCCCCCTACAATAGAGTAGACTATCTCTTCATCACTTGCCGTATCGACAAGCAGTACCGTTGATCCAAAGCTTACTCGTTCATGGGCAAGTGTAGAGGGGTCAATCACCTGAGCACGAGAGAGCAAATCTTGAAGCTCTACAATACGTGCTTCCATCAAACCTTGTTTATCTTTGGCTGCGTGATACTCGGCGTTCTCTTTGAGATCTCCCAAGTCGCGTGCCTCTTCAATCTCTTTGGCTACTTTAATACGCTCATTGGTTTTAAGCTCTTCTAATTCAATCGATAACTTCTCATACGTTACTTTAGTCATTGGCTCTTTTTCGTGCAAAATGACTCCTTTGATTTTGTTTTTTATTATTATAGCAAAAAGCCTATACTATTTAATAAAATAGTGTATAATTTCACTTTTACAACATAAGGATTTTAAAATTATGCAACACAATAAAAAACAATTTACAAAAAAAGCATTTACACTTATAGAACTTTTAGTCGTTATCGTTATCATCGCCCTACTCTCTTCTATCGTAGCACCTAGACTTTTTGGACGGGTTGATGATGCCAAGATCAAAACCACCCAAGCACAAATGGAGATTCTCTCTGCTCAACTTGATTCATTCAAGCTTGATGTGGGACGATACCCTACGACGGAGGAGGGGATTCAAGTATTATGGGCAAAAAGCTCTGAGATTGAAAGTTGGAATGGACCCTATCTCAAAAAACCCATCAAAGGCGATGCGTGGAATAAACCCTATATCTATAAATTCCCTGGAAGTAATGGCAATGATTACGACCTTCTCTCACTAGGTGCTGACGGAGAAGTTGGTGGAGAGGATGATAAGGCAGATATTTCTGTATGGGAGTAAAGCAATCTTTAGAGCAAATTTTACTTGAGAGTAAAAAATGTTCAAAAGAGGATATTAACCAAGCCCAATCGATTATCGCAGATTATGGTGGAAGTTTGGGAAATGTTCTTCTTAATCTTGGTATTATCTCTGAAGAAGTACTACTGTGGGCATTGGCCAAGCAGTATGGCTTGGATCTCTACAGTAGCTTTAGTGAGTCCAAAACCAAAATCAACCAGAGTATCAATCATGGATTTTTTGTAGAACACGACATCTATCCTATTTTTGAAGATAACAAAGAGATATTTCTAGCTCTTCACAACCCCTTGCAATCCAAAGCGATTGCCACCATTGCACAACTTACTCAAAAACAACCCAAACTCCTCTTGGCTACCAATGAAGAGCTACGCGATATAAAAGCACTTTATGAAGAGGGAGATGGGGATGAGATTGAAGAGATATTTGAAGATGAAGTCGATAAACTCAAAGAGCTCGCCTCCGAAGCCCCAGTCATTAAGCTTATCAACAATATCTTTACCAAAGCCTCCCAGCGTTTTGTCTCCGATATTCACTTTGAATCCTTTGCCAAGGGTATGAAAGTAAGATATAGATTAGATGGAATGCTCAAAACCGTCGATACCATCCCCCAGCACCTCAAACAAGCCGTCACGGCACGATTAAAGCTTATCTCCAAGATGAATATCGCTGAGAACCGTCTACCCCAAGATGGACGGATTACGGTTAAGATTGCAGGAGAGGAGATTGATATTCGTTCTTCTAGTGTCCCTACTGCTTTTGGGGAGAGTTTTGTACTGCGTCTGCTTTCTAAAGAGTCCATTTCATTAGAGGTCGATAAACTAGGATTGCATGAGGATAATATCAACCTACTTAAATCCTTGCTAGAAAAACCCAATGGAGTACTATTGACCACAGGTCCCACAGGTAGTGGTAAGACCTCCACACTCTATGCCTGTCTCAACTACATCCACGATGATGCCACCAAAATTATCACCGTAGAAGACCCCGTAGAGTATCAATTGGAGGGCATTAGCCAAATTCAAGTCAAAGCTTCGATTGATTATACCTTTGCTAAAGCCTTGCGTTCAATTTTGAGACAAGACCCCGATATTATTATGATTGGTGAGATTCGTGATGGTGAGACGGCTGAGATTGCTATTCAATCCGCCCTTACAGGTCACTTGGTGCTTTCAACCCTGCACACCAACTCTGCTTTGGGTGCCATTAGCCGTTTGATGGATATTGGGGTGGAGTACTATCTGCTCAAATCCTCTATTGTAGGACTCATGGCTCAAAGGCTCGTACGTAAGCTTTGCGATAAATGCAAACAACCTATTGAGTTAAACGATGAAATCATCAAAGCCTATGGACTCAAAGAGCTAAGCGATAAAATCAGCTCTCCTCTCAACCCCTGCCAAGCGGTGGGGTGTGAAGCCTGTCAATATCGAGGCTTTAAAGGTAGAGTTCCCATCCTTGAGATTGTCCCCTTTGATGATAAACTCATGGCGTGTTTTGATGAGAACAAAGACTTTAAAGATATTCGTTCTCTAGGCTACCGTGACCTCCAACAAGATGGACTCTTAAAATTTTTAGAGGGCAAAACATCGCTTGAAGAAGTGGTAAGGGTGACATAGTGAAACGTGTTATCTACAGTGCCATTAGCAAAAACAAAGAGAAGATTAATGGAGTTTTTAATGGCTCAAAAATTGAGTTTGAGGAGTTTGTACGTAAAAAAAAGCTGATGGTAACAAGCTACAAAGTCCAAGCCAAAAAGCTCAAAAAGGGTAAACTCACTCAAGATGAGTTTTTGGCTCTTATCGAAGAGCTCTACTACCTCATCCAATCAGGCATGGCGATTGATAAAGCACTCAAACTCCTTATCACCACCGCATCCAAAGAGGCTCAAATAAAACTTCTTAGTACAGTACTCAAAGATGTCAAAAGTGGAGAGCAGTTCTCCTTAGCTCTTAAAAAGGGATTGGAGAGTGAGGGGATTAAAGTTGATGCTCTAAGTATTGGTTTTATTGCCACCGCTGAAGAGGTGGGAGATTTGGGCGATGGACTTAAACAGCTTTTTGATTATCTAACCTTTCAAAAAGGTATCCGTGGAGATATTCGCCAAGCCCTCTCCTACCCTATCTTTTTGCTTGGTATGAGTGTAGCGGTATCGTTTTTGATCTTCTTTTTGATTATTCCCAAATTCTCAACCATCTTTACGCCCGAAGAGTTTGAAAAGCTTCCTGCAATTTCGTATAATGTCCTAGCCCTTGGAAACTATCTTAATGATAATGCCATGATGGTCTTTATAGTACTTGGGGCTTTTATCACGCTTATTACCCTCTATGTCAAAACCAAAGGGATCAACTGGCTAGGCATCTTCTACCGTACCCCCAAGCTTAAAAACTTAGTCATTGATATTCAGCTCTCTATCGTCTATGGGGCTCTATCAAATATGCTTAGTGGTGGATTGGAGATTGATAAGGCGTTGCGACAGCTTAAAAAGATTCACCTGCTTAAAGATATTGATGACCTTCTTACCAATGCCCTAGGAGAGATTAAACGAGGCGTGAAGCTATCCGAAGTCTTTGCTCTAAGCTCCATCATCCCCCCAAGTGATATAGCCTTGCTCTATGTAGGGGAGAGCTCTGCATCCATGGTAGAGATATTTAACTCCCTCTCTACTCGTCACTCTGAGGCATTTAGCAGAGATACCAAAAAGATTTTAGCAATATTAGAACCAGCCGTTATTGTGGCATTGGGGATATTTATCGCCTTTATTATCGTAGCCATTATGTTAGCCGTTATGAGTATCTCCGATATGGCAGGATAGTATGCGAAACGCCTTTACCCTTATTGAGATTTTAGTGGTCATTACCATGCTAAGTATTTTGATGATGCTTATTGCTCCCGCAGGGGCAAAGGTAGTAGAGCGAGTTGATAACTTTATTAGTAAAAAAAACGATGAAAAAGCTGTCGATAAACTCCAGTTTCAAGCCTTTTTACAAGCCAAAGAGATAAACGCTTCAAGCCACAACATATTGCAAAAATTTGATATAGAGTATATCACCGCAAAAGGTTTAATTGTTAAAAAAGGTGATGCTTTTGAATAGAAGAGGCTTTGTGACTATAGAGATACTCATCGCCATGGTCATTGGTTTTTTGGCTATTATCATGCTCACCTCCTCTATTAAATCCCTGCAAAAAATCATAGGACAACAACAACTCTACGAAGATTTATACATTACCGTACTCTCACTCAAAGATACCATTGAAGCCAAACAGTGTTATAAAAACCCTAATTTAGAAGGGAAACTCAATGGCTTTACATACACCATTAAATGCAGTGAGAAAAAGGCATTAAAAAATTATCTTCCCAACTATGATGAAATTACTGGAGAAGATATTGGTGGAAACTACGGTATCTTTATGATCTATCTCTTTCATGTCACGATTAATATTAGTAAAGAGGGACTCAAAAAGTCCTACTCTTTCTATCAAAGTGAACAAGAGAGATTAATATCAGAAGAGGAGCTACTCAATGAGATGCTTGAATCAATGTAGACAAGCTTTTACATTGGTAGAGATGCTTATCTCTATTTTACTTCTCTCTTTGATTGTAGCTACCATGATGTTTGGTTTTAAATTTGGTATTAATACACTGCAAAAAAGTCGCTCCATTGCTCCGCAAAAAGTGATAGAGTTTGCACAACTTCGTTCAGTGATAAAAGGGATGTTTCCTTATGTGATTGAAGTTCAAGAGGGCTTTGAGGATAAAAAACTCCAAGTCTATCTCTACCCAAAAAACAAATCACTCGAATTTATAAGTAAAAATCCAATTTACAGTGAAGATATATCCATTGCAAAACTAGAGTGCCTTGATGATACACTACTCTATTATGAAAAACCACTCTATACAAAACAGAGCAACTATTTAGAACCACAACTTAATGATGAGGATAAAAAAAGAGTCTTATTTGAAAAGTTAGAAGATTGTCAATTTGAGTATCAATTTACTACTATACGCAATACTCCCTCTCTAATAACCCTTAAAGTAACAAAACAAGAGCAAGTAAATGAGTATCGCTTTGCACCAATGGTTGATTTTAATAATACTCGTTTACTCACAATTGTAAACGATAAGGAGTTTTAATGCGTCACGCTTATGCACTCTCAATAGTACTTTGGATTGTTGCGGCTATGGGTGCGATTACTATATTTCTTACTACACTAGCCAAAGAACGAATATCTGTAGCCCAAGGAATTGAAGATAAACTCAAAGCCACACTCAAAGCCCAAGAAGGTTTGGATTTGATACTCTTTTATGGCTCAACGGGGAAGTTTTATCTCAATAAAATGATTAACAGCCATTTAGAAGATATGAATATTTCGAGTGATCTGATGATCGATGCTAGAAGTATACTTATCAATGACTCCAATATCACTTTAACCGATGGAGGAGCCCTATACAACCTACTCTTTCCCTACGGTGAACTTATTGGCAAAGAGTTAGGCAATGAGTACATAATCAAAGATAGTATTTACGACTGGATTGACGATGATATATTTTTGAAGCTCAATGGTGCAGAGGATGACTATTATAAGCAAATTAGTGATGATGGCTATGAAGCTAGAGATAAACAAGCCATACAAGATGTAGCAGAACTTGCCCTCATTAAAGGAGTTGATAAAGAAAAATTAGAAAAGATCAAAGAGGATTTTCTCTATACTTGGTCTATTCGTGTCAATCTTACCACATCTAGCAATCAAAAACTCCAAACAATACTCAATCTACCACCTGAAAGTATGAATGAGATACACGAGAGTAAACAAGAAAATATGATAGATTTTATTCGTAAAGTAAATAGTTATACTGTGGGGAATGATGATTTTATTGATATGTATGGGTTTGTTCCCTCAAAGTCATTAAGAATTGAGATTCAATCCAAAGTAGGTAGTGCCGTATCTAAAATAGATGCCACTATTGAACTGCACTACAAAGGTAAAGAGAGATTTATATATAAGTATCAAGCGTACTAAAATCTATCCTAAAGCACCGCTAATCATATATCCATCTTGGGTATCGTAGAGTAGCTCCATACTCATTTTAAGTTTTTTACCGCTTTTAAGAATCACTGTACCCTCTAAGTGTACTTCATTGTAGTGCTTTTTAATAGATAGGATTTTTATCTTTTCGATCTTCTCAAGCACTTTCATATCTACTAAACTCTCACCGCTCTCAAAAATAGTGTTGCCTTGATTGTGTAGCCCCATTGCTTCGGCAATATATTGCACCGTACTCATACGATTTTCACCTACTTGAGCTTTATAGTGGCTCTCTAAACAAAGCCCTATAAAGGCACTCCAGTTATGAGACTTTACAGTTGCTTTGATCTCTTGAATAAAGCTCAATAACTCTTTATCTTCAAAAATATCGCGATAGATCAACTTAGCAACTTTTTTATCCTCTTTAATCAACCCACTCTTTAACTCAAGGTTTCTTGACGGATCAACTTTTGCATCTGCACTACTCAAGGTAAGTAGTGCACAAAAAACTAAGATACTTTTTACTTGTTTCATTATTTTCCCATTACTATTGTATTGATGCATAAACTCTGTAGCCTAAGCATCTCTAAGTCGTACTCGAACTGACTCCTCATGTGCGGTTAATCCTTCGGTGTTGGCGATCAAGGCACACTCTTCGCCGATTTCACCAAGTCCTGCTTGGCTCATAGCAATAATAGAAGATTTTTTCAAAAAGTGATCAACACTCAGGGGTGAGTAAAACTTCGCTGTTCCTCCTGTAGGTAATGTGTGATTAGGTCCTGCAATATAATCTCCTATAGGTTCGGGTGTATAGTGCCCCAAGAAGATGGCTCCTGCGTGTTTAATCTGAGGCAATAACTCCATCGGATTGGCTGTCATCACTTCAAGGTGTTCAGGGGCTATCTCATTCATCAGTTCAATTGCCTCATCCATTGTCTCTGTTACAATAATCGCTCCACGCTCTTCAATGGATTTGCGAGCAATTGTTTCACGGCTTAGTAACTTTAGCTGTTTTTCCACTTCATCACTTACATCTTTGGCTAGATTCATATCAGTCGTGATCAAAATTGAACTTGCCATCTCATCGTGCTCTGCTTGGCTCAAAAGATCTATAGCAATATAGTTGGCTTTTGCCGTACTATCAGCCAATACCCCTATCTCACTAGGTCCTGCGATCATATCGATATTGACTTCACCGTAAACCAACTTCTTGGCTGTGGCAACAAAGATATTCCCCGGTCCCGTAATCACATCGACTTTTGGTATTGTCTGCGTACCATACGCCATTGCTCCAATGGCAGATGCACCACCCACTTTATAGACTTTAGTGACTTTACAAAGATGACACGCTGCAAGGAGCAACTCATTAATCTCATTATCAGGAGTAGGAGTACAAACCACAATCTCTTCAACACCTGCAACAATAGCAGGAATAGCATTCATCAATAGTGAACTTGGATAGGCTGCTTTACCCCCTGGTATATAGAGCCCAGCTCTATCAACAGCAGTGACCTTTTGCCCTAAAATATTGCCATTGTTTTCAAAATCTATCCAAGATTTTGGCATCAATTTTTGGTGATACGATTCAATTCTATCATAGGCTAAGTGCAAGGCATCACGCAATTTACCATCAATACTATTATAAGCTCTCTCCATATCATCAGTAGATACCAATAGCTCACTATCCTCAGTGGGTTCCCATCGATCAAATTTTGCAATTTGGGCTCTAAGTGCCACATTGCCCTCATTTTTGATTTCACTTAGCAATCCATTCACAATAGCTGTTACACTATCAATATCCATCGCTCCACGAGTCAAAAGCTCATCAAATTCATTTTTAAAATTTTTATCATTGGTTGCAATTATTTTCATTGGTTTCCTTTGTACTATTTGTCGTAATTATACACTATTTTATTGACTCATTATCTCTTTTAGTGCTATTATATATAAAATCTAAAAAAGGATAGCCATGCTAAGTGTATTACGTAAAGGAACATCCAAAAAAGATGGGACGATTTTGCTTCAAAAACTCCTCAAAAAATATGGGTGTGATCTTCTCGTCGATGGTGACTTTGGGAAGAAAACGGATAGCTGTGTCAAGAAGTTTCAACTTGAAAACAATCTTGTCTCTGATGGTGTAGTAGGTTCTAAGAGTTGGACCGTCTTTCAACAAAAATTCCCCCAATTTTTTCAAACCGCACAGAGTAAGTTTTTAAGTGAGCATGACCTTATCAAAGCTGCTGATATTTTGGGTGTCAATGTAGCCACGGTCAAAGCTGTCTACAAAGTAGAGTCCAATGGCAAGGGCTACAGTGGTGAGCGTCCAAAAATCTTATTTGAAGGTCATATATTCTGGCGACGACTTAAAGAACACGGTGTCAATCCCTACAATCATAAGCGTGGCAATGAGAATATTCTCCATATTAAGTGGAGTCGTAAGTATTACGGTCAAAATCAACACGCACGATTGGATAAAGCCAAAAAAATACATGAAGCAGCAGCACTTGAATCAGCCTCTTGGGGGCTCTTTCAGATTATGGGGTATCATTGGAAATCCCTTGGATATGCCAGTGTCAATGAGTTTGTAGATAAGATGTATGAGAGTGAAGGGGAACAACTGATGGCATTTGTACGCTTTATTCAAGTCAATAACCTTACACGCTTCCTCAAAGTACGAGACTGGGCAGGATTTGCACGACGATACAATGGTCCAGGGTATGCACAAAATCAATACGATGTCAAAATGGCAAAAGCCTATCGAAAATATAGATAGATAAGTTTTATTGTGCGACATGGTCGCACCTACAGCTTCCAAACTTCCCTTGCATCCGTAGGTGTGACCGTGTCACACAAAATTTCACTTCGACCTGCGGTGCTTTCAAAAGAAAAATCTAAAAAACCCAAAAGCCAAAAAACCTCAAATCAAGAAGGTAAAGCTCTGAGAAGACGAAATCCAACCCTACTACTACGAGAAGCAGGATCGTACCCGTACCGAAAAGCACAGCGAGAATCGTAAACATCATCGAGCCACGAACCGCCACGAAGGACTTTGGTATCTTTGTCCTTATCATACCAATCCTCACACCACTCCCAAACATTACCGTGCATATCGTACAGACCCCAAGGGTTAGGTAGTTTTCCCCCTACGGGATGGGTTTTGCTCTCACTGTTTTTACTGTACCATGCATATTTATCCAGCTCTTTTTCATCATCTCCAAAGCTCCATTGGGTAGTCGTCCCTGCACGAGCTGCATACTCCCACTCTGCTTCGGTGGGTAGTCGATACGCTTTGCCTGATTTTTCACTAAGCCACTTGCAATAGGCTTTGGCATCATGCCAACTTATCCCAATAATTGGAGCATTATCACTTAAATCCATCTTTTTGTAATAATCATCACTTCCCGTTTCAATATGATAACTACTTCCCTCTTCTAGCCACTCAGGATAATGGCTTTTGGTATCTTTGGCAAAGTGCATATATTCAGCAATGATGATTGGATATTTACCCAGTTCAAATTCATAATCGATGGTAACCTCTTTGGTAGTACTTCCCTCACCCATTATAAATGAGCCTTTTTTAATCAGTAGCATATCGATACTCAGTGAGTTATTAATCCTGACCATCTGCGGTTTGATAAATTGTGCCATTTACATTTCCTTTTGTGTTTGACATGGTCGCACCTACGAATTGATACTATGTTTCCTACCTGTAGGTGTGACCATGTCACACACCACACGCCACCGATCCAAAAATATCCGTGTCACACATTATACCATTGCATTTACAAAACTTCTCTTTGACAATGGGGGTTTTGTGCGACACGGTCGCACCTACGGCTTCCAAACATCATTACCACCCGTAGGTGTGACCGTGTCACACATTTACCCCAACAAATTTTAACCGCCAATGTTCAAACCGTTTGATCGTGCGACATGGTCGCACCTACTCAAGGTCGATATTATTATCAAAATCGCCCCAATCCTCATCATACCATCCCATTTTGACATATTTATCAAAGGATGAATACTCCCAATCTTTAGCTTGATTGACCAAGCCATGCTTGATAGGATTATAGTGTATATACTCTAAATGCAATCTAAAATCTTTTTCATTGCGTATCGTATGCTCATAGAAGCGTTTTTGCCATACGGGGATATAGCCACTAGCCTCTCGTGCGTTTGATTGATGGATATGAGCATAGGCTTCTTGTGGGCAGTGTTTAGAAAAGTGGCGTTTGAGGGTGCTGATAATCTTGGGGTATTCATTGGCATTGGATGGTGTGATAATGGTATGGAGGTGCTCGGGCAATATCACAATCGCATCAATATCAAAATCAAATTTGCTTTTGGCGTGTTTGAAGCTTTGACGCAACAAATCGATATTATCAATGAGAATAGGATTACGCCCTTGGGTCACGATGGTGATAAAGTAGCTATACCCCTCTTCAAATACCCGTTTGTAGTTTGCCAATTTGTTTTCCTTTTATACCTTTTGTGCGATGTTGCCTACCCGTAGGTGTGACCGTGTCACACATTTTACCCAACAAATTTAAACCGCCAATGTTCAAACCGTTGATTGTGCGACATGGTCGCACCTACGAAGAAGGTAAAACTCTGAGGAGACGAAAACCAACATCCTTATAACGACTAATAGGATTGTACCAGTCCCGAACGAAGGAGCGAGTATCAGTTGCAAAACTGCCGCACGAACCGCCACGAAGGACTCTATACTTTTTTTCGCCTTTTTCATTGGCACTACCATCTCTTGGGGTATCTTTATAACTGTCTACATACCAATCCTCACACCACTCCCATACATTACCGTGCATATCGTGCAGACCCCAAGGGTTGGCTTTTTTGGTGCCTACCTCTTTGGCTCCTTTGCCACCTTTTTCATCGTACCATGCATACTTTTCAAGCTCTTTTTCATCATCCCCAAAACTCCATTTAGTCGTTGTCCCTGCACGAGCCACATACTCCCACTCCGCTTCGGTAGGGAGTCGGTACGCTTCGCCCGTTTTTTTACTTAACCATGCACAATAGGCTACCGCATCGTTCCAGCTTATACCCACAATAGGACAATTATCTTTAAGACAAATACCTTTATAATGGTCATCACTATATTTGCTCCCCTCTTCCATCCATTCGGGATAGTGACTCTTTGTCTCATTGACAAACAACATATATTCACCTACTGTAACGGGATATTTAGCTATCTCAAAATCATAATTAATCGTCACGGCGTAGATAGGCTTCTCTTCATCGTCTTCATTTGAACCCATAAGGAAGGTTTTGGATTTTGGAATAATATTTTTTGGCTCATTTTTGACACCTCTTTGAATACACCCTGCCTTTAGAGCGTACTCTTTGCCTAATGTTTGCAAGACCTTACAGGCAATCACCGCAAAAAGCCTATCATTATCTTCAAGCTTATCAAACTCCTCTACGCTCATCGTCCCTGCCAATAGAGCCTTGAAGGAGTATTTACTATGGAGTATGCCTTGAATATAATCGGCATTTTGATAGAGTATTGTAAGTCGCTCTTTTTTGGTAAGGTACTTTAGGAGTCTATCTTGCACATCTTCATGCAGATAATAAAATGTATCTTTTTCATGCAACAATCCACTATTGAGTACCTCAGCTAGGTAGATGGTAAAGCTATCTCCTATAGTGTTTTTTTGCACCATTCTCATAATAGGCATATTGAGCGGTACAGCAGCAAAGCTTTTGAGTAATGTTTGAGCCTTTTGCGATGAAGCACTCAAAAAGTACTCTAGCTCTTCTAAGGGAGAGCGTTTTTTGAGCATTTGGGGTGGCATTGATTGCCACTGAAGCATGGCTCCATCGATTTGATTATCCTTTTTGGCTTGAAGTGAAGCCCCAATAACTCGTAGATACTCCAAATCCAAATAGGCAAGAGGGAGCTTGAACACATCACCTCCTAGCTGTTGAACTATCCTATCCATATCGCTTTGGTAGCTTTGATGAGTAGGATAGGGATAAGATGTGCGAAGCTTGGTAATGGGTGCTTTGCTCAATCGTGTCGTATGCCACTTGCGATAGGGGAGAAGTTGTATCATATAGAGTGGTATGGATTTGTAAAGCTCGTTGAGGATTGTAAGTATATCCCCTTTGTACCATGCAGGAGCTACCATATCGCTCAATACAAAGATAAGCTTATCTTGATGGTAATTGGTGATGGATTTGTAGTGAAAGCTAGATTTGTTCTTCTTGTTTCTATACCATTGGCTAGGGGTTTTGTCCGCATCAAAATAGATAGTAATAACCTCTCTAAAGACAATAGCATTACTAAGAAGCTTGGTGTATTCATCGATAATCTCTTGCCATATCTCCATTTTAGACGAGTCATCTATTAAGAGATAGAGCCTAAAACGTTTGGTTTTTTGTGGCTTAAAAAAAGGATAGGCAAGAGCGGTATGGGCTATATGCTCCACCGTTTTGTCTTCATCAAAAATAGTGCGTCTGCGTGAAGGGACTTTTTGTTTGAAGTGCCGTAGATATTTGGCGATATTTCTTGCATTATCCAAATAGCTATCTCTTGGAATATCGATTGTACTTTGTGGATGCATAGAAGTGCCACTAAGCTCTAGTTTGGCTTGGGTATCTGTAGGGCTTTTGGAGGTTTCTTCTTTTTTGGGTGGAGGTGGTTTGGGCTTATCTTTGGGCGGAGTATCTTTGGGCTTGGGTTCTTGAGGTCTCTTATCTTTGATTGATTTGCTTTTGGGCTTATAATGACTCTTAGTTTTATCAAATTGATAGTAGCGAGTTAACCATAGTATATCGGCTATCTCCATGGCATTTAGCTGTCGATTATCGCTATCGTTTAGCTCTATAGATTGTAACTCTTTGATAATGTCATCTATATTGATACCCATACCCTTATCGTTTGAGCCAAAAAGTTGTGCGATTATCTGTTTGAGTTTAAACATTTTATACTATCCCTATCCAATTATTGTGCGACACGGTCGCACCTACAGCTTCAAAATATTCTCTGCATTTGTAGTTATGCCAAAGGCTTAAAGAGTTTAGCAAGTATCTCATTATGCTCTAGCTCTTTTTCCTGACTTCGTCGCATTTTCCACTATAAAAACAAAGAAGCCCTAAAATAGGGGCTTTGCGGATGATTTTAAAGCAAATTTGGGTGACCCATGAGTATAATAAGAGATGTTTATACGAAAAAAG
>Ga0193953_1000694_pt1 | contig 17142 bp, 12 predicted proteins | sample BB_4_MG_FD_140325 | JGI IMG/M metagenome (GOLD analysis project Ga0193953, IMG submission 140325) | Microbial mat bacterial communities from the Broadkill River, Lewes, Delaware, United States - BB_4_MG | ecosystem: Environmental > Aquatic > Freshwater > River > Microbial mats | place: USA... | reverse complement strand
TCGAAACAAACTTTTTTAATAACTGATGATGAAGAGGTAAATTATTTATATCTTGAAACATTAATAAAAGATATTTTAAATATAAATTGTAGAATTATTCATGCAAAAAATGGACAAGAAGCCGTTGATTTTTGTAAAAATAATGAAGCTGTTGATCTTGTGTTAATGGATTTAAAAATGCCAGTACTTAATGGTTTTAGAGCTACCTCAGAAATTAGAGAATTTAGACCTAATCTACCAATTATTGCACAAACGTCTTATTCAACATTGAAGGATAGAGATAGAGCAATTGAGGCAGGCTGCAATGAGTTTATATCAAAACCAATAAACAAGGAGTCGCTTAAAAGTGTAATTGAAAAATTTGCCTGTCAAAAATAATAATGGAAGAGAATTATATAAATAAAACCTTAGAGTTTATAGCCGAAAATGGATATACAAAAGACTATAAAGGTTTTCTAAAAAACACATCTTTATTTTTAGCAGAGTTATTGAATGTTAAATACGTTTTAATTTCTAAATATTCATTAAACAAGCCTAATGAAATAAAGTCTGTGGCTTACTATGGTAAAAATGAAGCAAAAAACAATATAACCTATTTAATAGCAGGAACTCCTTGTGAAAATGTGTTAGGTAATAAACTTCAAATTTATCCCAATAATGTTCAAAATTTATTCCCAATAGATAGAACATTGGTTGAAATGAAGGTAGAGAGTTATATAGGAATCCCTTTATGGAATTCAATTAAAGAGCCTATAGGTTTAATTTCTATTTTAGATACAAATCCATTAGAAAATTATAAAACCTTAGAGTTAGTTCTTAAAATTATTTCTGTAAAAGTTGAAAAAATTCTTGAAAAAATTCTTTATGATAACATTCTAAAAATAAAAATTAACGACTTGAAAAAGTCAAAATTAAAGGCAGAAGAAAACGAATATAAATTCAAAAAACTATCCGATCTTTCTTTTGAAGGAATTTTAATTCATGATATGGGAATTGCAATTGATTCCAACTTATCCTTTAAAAGAATGTTTGGTTATTCACGTGAAGAAATTATTGGAAAAGATATTACTAAAATTATCTACCCCAAAAAACAGCATAAAATCATTTCAAAAAATAGAAGGAATCAGTATAATTTACCCTTTGAAACAGAAGGGATAAGAAAGGATGGCTCGGTTTTTCCTATTGAAATTGAAACAAGAAGTATAAGCACTAAAAATTATAAAGATTTAAGTGTATCAGCTTTTAGAGATATTACAAAACGAAAAAAATCTGAAGTTGAAAACAAGAAATTGTCGGCAGCTGTAGAACAAAGCGCCAATGCTATTATTATAACAGATTTAAATGGAATAATTCAATATACGAACCCTAAATTTTCTGAATATACAGGCTATAAAGCAAATGAAATTATAGGGAAACACCCTAGGGTTTTGAACTCAGGAAGGCAATCAATAATTGACTTTTCTCAAATGTGGAAAGTAATAACAAGTGGTGAAATATGGAGTGGTCAATTTGAAAATAGGTCTAAAAAAGGTGATATTTTTTGGGTGCAAGCAACAATTACACCAATAAAAAATGAACTTGGTGAAATAACTAATTATTTAGGAATTCAAGAAGATATTACGATAAGAAAAAAAGCTGAGGAAGATTTAAATTCAGCTTATGAAACTATAAAAGAGAAAGAAAATTATTTATATAAAATATTACAAACAGCAAACGAAGGTTTTTGGATTATTGATAAGAATCAACAAACAATTCAGGTAAATAAAGAAATGTGTAGGATTCTGGATTATGATGAATCTGAATTATTAGGAAAGCCTATTTATGATTTTGTAGATCTTGAAAATAAAGAGGTTTTTAAGAAACAAATGGAAAAACGCAGTTTGGGGCTTGCAACTAGCTATGAAATTTCTCTTCAGAAAAAAGACGGTCAAAATGTTCCATGTTTATTTAATACTTCTGTAATTTTTGATAATGATAATAACCAAACAGGATCATTAGCACTTGTAACAGATATTTCTCAATTAAAAGGAACCTACCAAAAATTAGAAGCAAAAAATATTGAACTTAAAAAATTAAGCTTTGAGTTATCTGAGAAAAATAGGCTTCATTTAGAAAGTAATTACAGGTTTAAAAACTTATTTGAACTCAGTCCAATTTCTTTATGGGAGGAAGATTATTCTTCGGCAATAAAATTGCTAAATGCAAAGAAAGAAGAAGTTGAAGATTTAAATTTATTTTTAGAAGAGAACCCAGATTTTGTAATGCAGTGTGTTCTTGAAATTAAAATAATTAGTGTGAATCGCAATACATTAGATTTGTTTTTAGTTGAAAACAAAGAAGAATTATTAGCTCAATTAAGAAAAACAATTGATAAAAAAGCAATTGAAGTTCTTAAAAATGAACTCATAGCTGTTGTTTCAAATGAAAATGAATTTAGAACCGTAGCTGAATACACTAGAAAAGATGGTGAGAAAATTACAGCAATCTTAAAATTGGCTAAAATTGATAATGAAGGTAAAGTAATTGTATCATTAACCGATATTACGGCCTTAAAAAAAGCGGAAAGAGAGTTAATTATTGCTAAAGAGGAAGCCGAGGAAAGTGATCGCTTAAAAACAGAGTTTTTAAATAATATGTCACATGAGATAAGGACCCCAATGAATGGTATTTTAGGATTTTCTCAAATGTTAAATGAACCAAATTTAGACGCTATAAAAAGAAATAATTTTATAAATATTATTAAAAATAGTGGAAATCAATTACTACATATTATTGATGATATTTTAGAAATATCCAAACTTGGAACAAAACAGGTTAAAACAGCGGCAGAAGAAGTTTGTTTAAATGATTTACTATTAGAATTATTTTCAATTTTTGACATAAAAGCTAAAGAAAATAAAACGCCTTTGTATTTAATAAAGGGATTGTCTGATAAACAAAGCACTATAATTTCTGATAAAATTAAATTGAATAAAATTTTAAGTAATTTATTAGAAAACGCCTTAAAATTTACGTCTAATGGTTTTATTGAGTTTGGTTATGATTTAAAAAAGAACAATGAAATTCAAGAGCTTGAAATTTATATTAGAGATACAGGGATAGGGATAAAAGAAGAATATCACGAAAAAATATTTGAGCGTTTTACTCAAGCAGAAAAAGATCTTACAAAAAAAGTTGGAGGTTTAGGATTAGGACTATCCATTGCAAAAGAAAATACAGAGTTAATAGGTGGAAAAATTTCTGTTAAATCAATTGAAAAATCAGGAGCTACGTTTTATGTTACAATTCCTTTTGTACCAGTTTATAGCGATTTAATTAATGTTGAATCTAAGGATAAGTATAGAATTTTAATTGCTGAAGATGAGGAAGTTAATTTTATGTATTTAGAAACAATTTTAAATGATACAATGAAATTAAATTGTGATATTATTCATTCAAAAAACGGACAGGAAGCTGTTGAATTTTGTGAAAAGAATTCAAATATAGATATAATATTAATGGATTTAAAAATGCCAGTTTTAAATGGGTTTAAAGCTACTTCTCAAATAAAAGAATTAAGCCCTGATTTGCCAATAATTGCCCAAACAGCATATTCAACAGCAGAAGACAAGAAAAAGGCAATTAACGCAGGTTGTGATGCTTTTATTTCAAAACCTATTAATAAAGAAATATTATATGAAGTTTTAAACAAGTATTTAATAAAAAATACCTCTTGTGTAGAGAAAGAAATAATTGGAATAAAAAAGTAGCATTAAAAAAATGAAAAAATATGTATTTATTTTAATTGTAATATTATCTATAATTAGATCAAATGCCCAAGAAAATATTTTAATAAGTGAAAATGAAAATATTAAAATATTTGAATCACATATATCTTTAAAATCAGATGGTAATATTTGGCCAGCTATTTACAATGAAGGAATTATTTATGCTTCAAATAAGAGAAGTAATAAGTATTATTTTAAGGATTTTGATTCAAAAATAATCAGATTTAAAACAAATTATAAATATTCAACTGGTCCGTTTGCAGTTTATAAAAATGAAATTTATTTTACAGGTCTTACTTCATCGAAAAATAACATTAAAATTAAAAATAATGCTATCTATAAAGGCTTAATAAATGATTTTGAGATTGTTGAAATTGAACCTCTAACTAATCTGAATCCTGATTTTTCTTTTACAGATCCTTCAATATCAAAAGACGGGAAAAGAATGATTGTTGTCTCTAATGAAAAAGGATATCCACATTTATTAGAGTTAATTAGAAATGATAAAAGTGAATGGATTAAAGGCGAATTAATTTATATTTCAAATCCAAAATTTGATATATTAAACCCTACTATATATAATGAAAAAACAATTTATTTTTCATCTAATATTTCAAGTGGAAAAATTTTAGAGCAGTCATACACTATTGAAAATGGAAAATATATTGTTAATGAACTTAAAATAGAAAATAGCCATTTCAATATTTATAAGACAGTGAAAAGAGATAATATTTGGTCATTACCTGTAAAGGTAGAGATGTTTAATTCTGAATTTGATGATTTAAGTGTAATATTTCTTAATGAAAAAAGTGGTTATATTAATACATATAGATATAACAATTCAGATAATATCTATTATTTTGAATTAAAAAAGTAAACAAACAGGAGTTGGAGTATTTTTACTGTGAAAAAAAGTTAATTTACCGTTATCTTGGTTAAGGCTATAAACACTAATATTTCTACTTTTTTGGTTGGCAACTAATAAAAAATTCCCAGTAGGAGATAGTGTGAAATTACGGGGCCAATTGCCATAAGTACTAATAGTTTGTATTTTTTTTAGTAATCCATTTGATTTATTAATCTTAAATACAACTATTGTATTTTCACCTCTATTTGAACCATATAAATAGTTTTCATCTTTAGATAAATGAATATCAGCACAAAAGTTTTCACCTTTAAATTTAGTATCTAAGGTGCTAATATTTTGAACTTTATTAAACGCTTCATTTTTCTTTTTTAATACAGTTATAGTAGAGTTTAATTCATTAATAACATAAATAAAATTTCCATTTTCAGTTATTTCAAAGTGCCGTGGACCAGCTTTATTTGTCATTGAATAATTAGTATTCAATAAATATTTATGACCATTGTTTTTGTAATGTGCTAAATAATCTAGACCTAAATCTGCAACAAATAATTCATTATTAAAAAAATGAGAAGAATGCGCATGTGATTTTTTTACAGAAACGTTATGATTTATAATCTGATTAGCTTGATTTATTCCTGTTTTCCCAATTTCATGAATAGAAATAGTACCTCCTGAATAATTAGATATTGCAGCTTTTGTTCCTTCCTTATTTAATGAAATGTGGCATGGATGAGCACCATTTGAATTAATTTCATTCAATAATTGTAGAGTACCATTCTTTTTAACGAGAAATGAACTTACAAAGCCATTATTGGTGTTATCATAATTATCAACTTCATTTACTGAAAATAAATATTTCTTATTACTTGAAAATGTTAAAAATGAAGGATTTTTAGTTTTTGCAGCCAATTGTTGATTGCTTATTTCTCCGGTTTTAGAGTTGAAATTATAATGATAAATTCCATTACTTGTTGAATCTGTATATGTTCCAACATACAATGAAATATCCTGAGCAAATAAGATGGAGGGTAAACAAACTAGAATAATTGCTAGATTTTTTTTCATTTATAATTTGTTAGAAGATTTTTTTATTTAATTAAAATACCTCTTTTATTTAAAAGAGGTAGCATTCTTAAAGCACCTTCCTTAATCGTTCCTTTTTCAAACAAATATTTTTTTTCAAACATTTGTGATCCTTCAAAAAAAGTAACATTAAAAAAATTCGAAAGATTTATAACTTCACCTTGTAATAGTTCAACTTTAGCAAAAGAATTTGCAGGAAGTTTTTCAATTTTATGACGCATTAACGAAGTTTCAATCAGTTTATCCTCATCATAACCTTTAGAAACTATCAAAACTATATCTAAGTCAACCTCTTTATTATTTATTATGTAAGCGTTCCAATCTTCACATTGAAACTCTTCATTATATTCCTTAACAACAGCCATAAAAACATTAGTAACTTCAGGAATTTTAATATCTTCTTTCATTAGATTTTAATTAAAAAAAATTCCGCAAAAGAGCGGAATTTGTAATTTATAAAACAGATTTAAATTGCTCTAGGAAACGAACATCGTTTTCATAAAACATTCTTATATCTGGTATTTGGTATAATAACATAGCAATACGTTCTATTCCCATTCCAAAGGCGTATCCAGAATAAACGTCAGGGTCAATATTAGCATTTTTCAATACATTAGGGTCAACCATTCCACAACCCATAATTTCAAGCCAACCTGTACCTTTTGTTATCTTGTAATCAGTTTCTGTTTCTAACCCCCAATAAATATCTACTTCAGCACTTGGTTCAGTAAAAGGGAAATATGAAGGACGTAAACGTATTTTAGATTTTCCAAACATCTCTTTTGTGAAATACAATAAAGTTTGTTTTAAATCGGCAAAAGAAACATCAGTATCAATATATAACCCTTCAACTTGATGGAAAATACAATGTGCACGAGCTGAAATGTCCTCGTTTCTAAATACTCTACCAGGAGAAATAGTTCTAATAGGTGGTTTATGATCTTCCATATAACGTACCTGAACAGAAGAAGTATGAGTACGTAATAATATATCAGGGTTTGTTTCAATAAAAAATGTATCCTGCATATCACGTGCTGGATGATATTCCGGTAAATTTAAAGCTGTAAAGTTATGCCAGTCATCTTCAATTTCAGGACCTTCAGAAACAGTAAAACCAATTTTTGAAAATACTTCAATAATTTTATTTCTTACTAGCGAAATTGGATGACGAGATCCTAATTCAATAGGTTCAGATGGTCTTGTTAAATCACCATAAATTCCTTTTTGCTCACTTGCATTTTCTAAAGCATCTTTTAATAAGGTAACTTTATCTTGTGCAGAATTTTTTAAAGTATTAATAGCTTGTCCAAATTCTTTTCTTTCTGTAGGAGCAACATTTTTAAACTCCGCAAATAAATCGTTAAGTAAACCCTTTTTACCTAAAAATTTAATTCTAAAAGATTCAATTTCATCTTTGGTAGTAGCATTAAATGCATTTACCTCACCAATCAGTTCTTTTACTTTATCTAACATTTTAATTATAAAATTAGGGTGCAAATTTAAACAATTTTATTTTGAAAAAAGATGAACTATACAATTGTTGGATAAACTATTTTAATTGAATATTTTTTTTAAGTCTTTATTTTATAAAATCATGAATGGGGATACATTGAAGTGGTTGATAATGAGAATGTTAACATTTTTTCGTAAATTTAGTTAAAACAAACAAACATCAATTATGGTATCAGAAATTATGGAGTCAAAATTCACGAATTCAGAAATTGTAGAATTACAAATTAAAGAGTTTATGGATTTAGTAAAGGTTAGAAACCCTAAAGAACCGGAATTTCTTCAAGCTGTGGAAGAAATCGCAGAAACAGTTATCCCCTTTATTCTTAAAAATGAAATTTATAGCGCTAAGAATCTTTTAACAAGAATGGTTGAACCAGAAAGGGTTCTTATGTTCCGAGTACCTTGGATTAATGATGCAGGAGAAATAGTTGTTAACCGAGGGTATAGAATTGAAATGAATTCTGCAATTGGACCTTATAAAGGCGGCTTGCGTTTTCATCCAACTGTTAATTTAAGTATTCTTAAGTTTTTAGCCTTTGAGCAAGTATTTAAAAACGCACTTACCACACTGCCAATGGGCGGAGGGAAAGGAGGATCAGATTTTGATCCTAAAGGAAAATCTGATGTTGAAATTATGCGTTTTTGCCAAATTTTTATGAGTGAATTATTCCGTCATATTGGCCCTAATACAGATGTACCCGCAGGTGATATTGGAGTTGGAAGTAGAGAAATAGGTTATTTATTTGGTTGGTATAAAAAACTTAGAAATGAGTTTACAGGGGTGCTTACTGGTAAGGGAATGTCTTGGGGTGGATCTTTAATTCGACCAGAGGCTACTGGATATGGTACTGTATATTTTGCAGAAAGTATGCTTAAAACACGAGGAGATACTTTAAAAGGTAAAATAGTTACAATTTCAGGAGCTGGAAATGTAGCTCAATTTGCCTGTGAAAAAGCTACTCAATTAGGAGCAAAGATAGTTACAATGTCCGATTCTTCTGGATATATTTATGATAAAGATGGTATAGATAAAGAAAAATTGAGTTTTATAATGGATCTTAAAAATAATAAACGTGATAGAATTAATAAATTTATAATTAAGTATCCAAAAGCTATTTATATTGCAGGAGAAAGACCTTGGGGTATTAAATGTGATATGGCAATGCCTTGTGCAACTCAAAATGAATTAAAAGGTAAGGATGCTAAAGTATTATTAAAAAACGGTTGCTTTATAATTAGTGAAGGTGCAAATATGCCTTCAACAAGAAAAGCTGTAAGAGCATTTCAATCGGCTAAGATCCTATACGCTCCAGGAAAAGCATCAAATGCTGGTGGAGTTGCAACTTCAGGGTTGGAAATGAGTCAGAATTCTTTAAGAATTAATTGGACCCGCGAAGAAGTTGATACAAGGCTTAAATTAATTATGAACGATATACATGCAACTTGTATTAAATACGGAAAACAAGAGGATGGATATATTGATTATGTAAAAGGAGCTAATATTGCAGGTTTTGTGAAAGTAGCTGACGCCATGTTAGCACAAGGAGTTGTATAAAATTATTTATATACCATACGCTTATAAAAAGGTTGTTATTTTTTAGCAACCTTTCTCTTTTCTTATATTTATAACTCACATTAATATTTTATCTTGCATACTCTAAAAAATCAATTTGAAATGACAAGAAATCCGTTACCTGATTTAAAGGCATATGAGTTTGAAGATGTTGCATTTAATGAGTTAATGCAAAATAGAATAAATAAAGTCTTAATAGTATGTTCTAACTATGATTATTACATGTTAGAAGAGGATGGAAGAATAGATGAACGTATTTTTAATGAATATACAGCGCTAAACTTAAGATACCCACCTAATTTTGTACATGCTAATTCTGCAAAAAGAGCAATTAAAATGCTCGAAACCGATAAAATAGATTTGGTAATTACCTGGCTCGATATTGGTAATTATAAAGCATTTGAAGCATCAAAACAAATTAAAGAGGCTTTTCCAAATGTACCAATTGCAGCCCTTAGTCACTATTCTTCAGAATTGAGAAAAAAATTGGAAAGTGCAAGTACAGGTATAATTGATTTTGTTTTTCATTGGAATGGAAATGTAGATATATTTTTAGCTATTATTAAATTGACTGAGGATAGAATGAATGCCGAAAAAGACATAAATAAAATTGGTGTAAAGGCAATTTTATTGGTAGAAGATTCGCTTCGGTTCTATTCAAGATATTTACCAATCATCTATAAAATTATTTTAAAACAAACCCATGCCTTTATGTCTGAAGGATTAAATGAGCATAGAGGAATGATGCTTATGCGTGGGAGACCAAAAATATTATTAGCTACAAATTATGAAGAAGGAATGTTACTTTTTCAGAAATACCAACACAACCTTTTAGGTGTTATTTCAGATGTTAGTTATTTTAAGGGAGGTAAAAGAGATTCAAGAGCAGGTTTTGAATTTTTAAAATATGTAAGGGGTTTAAAACGATATTTTCCGTTTTTAATTCAGTCATCAGACGATAAAAATAAAATTCACGCCATTGAATTAAAAGGGAAGTTTCTATATAAACATTCCGAAACTTTAGGTAGAGACTTAAAGAAATACATCACAAAATATTTTTCTTTTGGAGCATTTGAATTTTGGGATCCAAAGCAAATGAAAGTATTGGCTAAAGTTAATGATTTAAAAAACTTTCAAAAAGCTTTAAATAACCTTACTGAAGATGCAATTGTTTACCATGCCAAGCGTGGAGAATATTCAAAATGGTTAAAATCAAGAGCATTATTTCCATTAGCAAATTTATTTAGTAAAGTTGAATATGAAGATTTTGACAATCCACAACATATTCGAGAATTTTTAATAAAGGCAATAAAGGCATATCGAGTTTTTAGATCAAGAGGTGTAATTGCTAAGTTTAGTAAAAATAATTACGATGAATATTTAGGTTTTGCCCGAATAGGAGAAGGCGCCTTAGGAGGAAAAGGTCGTGGACTGGCTTTTATTGACTCATTTTTAAAACGCCATAGATTATTTCATAAATATAAAGATGTAACTATTTCAATTCCTAGGACTGTAGTTTTAAGTACTGATGTGTTTGATGAGTTTATGGAAACATATGATTTATTTGATTTTGTTGCGAATTGTAATAATGATGAAGAAATTTTAAATAAATTTATATCAAACTCGTTACCAGATTGGGTAATTGAAGACATCAAAGTGTTTTTAGATATATCATCATCTCCTATTGCCGTTCGTTCTTCAAGTGTTTTGGAAGATTCCCATTATCAACCTTTTGCAGGTGTGTTTGCAACCTATATGATTCCAAATACAGAAAAAGACGCAATGTTAGAAATGATTTCCAATGCCGTGAAATCGGTGATGGCATCTGCTTTTTTCCAAAATAGTAAATCGTATTTGAAAGCAACTACCCATACAATTGAAGAAGATAAAATGGCGGTAATCTTACAAGAAGTTACAGGAAAACAATATGAAGATGTTTATTATCCAAATATTTCAGGAGTTGCACGATCTATAAATTTTTATCCAATTGGCGATGAGCAGCCTCAAGAAGGAATTGCAAATATTGCATTAGGATTAGGTGAAATTATTGTTGGTGGCGGTAATGCTTTAAGATTTTCACCGGCACATCCTAAAAAAGTACTTCAGTTATCCTCTCCAGATTCTACAAAAAGAGATACTCAGAAATATTTTTATGGATTAGATATGAATCCTGAAAGTTATGTGGTTTCAACAAGTGAAGCAATTAATAAAAAGAAAGTGACTCTTAGAGGTGCAAAAAATCATGGCTCTTTAAAATTTGTTGCTTCTACCTATGATTTACAAAACAATATTATAAAGCCAGGTGTTTTACACGATGGTATAAGACTTATTACTTTTGATAATATATTAAAGTATAATACATTTCCATTACCAGCAATTTTGCAAGATTTATTAAGAATAGGTCAGCGAGAAATGAGAAATCCAATTGAAATAGAGTTTGCCGTTAAATTAGATGTGCCAACAGGTCAACCTAAGGAGTTTAGTTTTTTACAAATAAGACCAATTGTTGAAAGTGTAGAGGCAACAAGTAAATTGCCTAAAAACTTAGATACAAAGGATACAATTATTTATTCTGAATCGGCCTTAGGAAATGGAAAGTATGAAAATATTTATGACTTTGTATATGTAAAACCTGAAACTTTTAACAGTGCAAATACAAGAGAGATAGCATTAGCTGTAGAGGAAATCAATAACAAATTTACAGATGTTGAAGAAAATTATGTTTTAGTTGGACCTGGTCGTTGGGGATCAAGTGATCCATGGTTAGGAATTCCAGTAATTTGGCCACAGATTTCGTCGGCAAAAGTTATTGTTGAAGCAGGATTACATGATTTTAGAATAGATCCAAGTCAAGGTACTCATTTCTTTCAAAATCTGACATCCTTTAAGGTTGGGTATTTAACAATTAATCCTTTTATTGATGATGGATTTTTAGATTTAGAGTATTTAAATGAGCAGGAAGCTGTTTTTGAAAATGAGTATTTAAGACATATTAGATTTAAGGATCCTATTAAAATTGTTATAGAAGGAAAAACAAATAAGGCAGCAATTTTTAAAGAAGGAGTAAAATTTAAAAAACCAGTGGAATCTTTAGAAGATTCTATTGATGATTTACCTCCTGAAGGCTTTATGTAAAGAATATTTATAGTGTTAAATGTGAATATGTTAGTTATTGATTTGATAAATTAAACACCTTGAAAGATGACTTTTATTAGTTTTTAATAAAAATTAGCAATTTAAATTGTAGAAAGTTAAAAATTTACGTTTTTTTTCATCTTAATTATATTTAATATTATTAAATTTGTATTAGAATTTTAAATTAGTTTAAACACTTATAAATAATAAGTATTATGAATGTAAAAGATATATTAAATAACCTTGAAGCCAAACACCCAGGTGAACAAGAATACCTGCAAGCGGTAGAAGAGGTATTAGAATCTATTGAAGGTATTTATAATGAAAACCCTCAATACGAGGCTGCAAAAATAATTGAACGTTTAGTAGAACCAGACCGTATCCTAACTTTTAGAGTTTCTTGGGTAGATGATGCTGGTGAAGTTCAAGTTAACTTAGGACACAGAGTTCAATTTAACAACGCTATCGGACCTTATAAAGGAGGATTACGTTTGCACCCTAGTGTAAACTTAAGTATTCTTAAATTCTTAGGATTTGAGCAAATATTTAAGAATGCCTTAACTACTCTTCCAATGGGAGGTGGTAAAGGAGGATCTGATTTTAACCCTAAAGGAAAATCAGACAATGAAATTATGCGTTTCTGTCAAGCATTTATGATGGAATTATGGCGTATAATTGGCCCTAGTACTGATGTTCCTGCTGGAGATATTGGAACTGGTGGTAGAGAAATTGGTTTTATGTATGGTATGTATAAAAAACTACAACAAGAAAACACTGGAGTTTTAACAGGTAAAGGTTTAAACTGGGGTGGTTCATTAATTCGTCCTGAAGCAACAGGGTTTGGAGCAGTATATTTTGCAAAAGATATGTTAGCTGTTAAAAATGATACTTTTGAAGGGAAAACAGTTTCTGTTTCTGGATTTGGTAACGTTGCTTGGGGTGTGGCCCTTAAAGTAACTGAATTGGGTGGAAAAATTGTAACAATTTCTGGTCCTGATGGATATATTTATGATGAGAAAGGTTTAGACGCAGAAAAAATCGACTATTTATTAGAGCTTAGAGCAACTAATAATGATGTTGTTGCTCCTTATGCTGAAGAATTCCCAGAATCAAAATTCTATGCAGGTAAAAAACCTTGGGAAGTTGCAGTTGATATCGCAATGCCAAGTGCAATTCAAAATGAATTAAATGGAGACGACGCTGCACTATTAATTAAAAATGGTGTGAAAATGGTTGTTGAAGTTTCTAACATGGGTTGTACTCCTGAAGCAATTGAAGCATTACATAATAAAAAGATACCTTTCGCTCCTGGTAAAGCAGCAAATGCTGGTGGAGTTGCAGTTTCTGGATTAGAAATGTCTCAAAACGCAATGAAATTGAACTGGACTAATGAAGAAGTAGATGCTAAATTACACCAAATTATGCACTCTATTCATACAGCTTGTTCTAAATACGGAACGGATAACGATGGATTCATCGATTACGTAAAAGGTGCAAATATTGCTGGATTTATTAAAGTAGCTGATGCTATGTTAGATCAAGGAGTTATTTAATTCTTTTAAAATTTATTTTAAAAGGGTTGCTGAAAAGCAACCCTTTTTTTGTTTTATTGATTAAATATTTTTTAATTGATAGTTTGTAATTTTACTAAATGGTTGAACCTTTAAAACAACGAAAAATTATTCATGTTGATATGGATGCATTTTACGCTTCCGTAGAACAACTGGATAATCCTGATTTAAGAGGAAAGCCATTGGCTGTTGGAGGAGGAGGAGAACGAGGAGTTGTCTCAGCTGCTAGTTATGAAGCTAGAAAATTTAAAGTGCGATCTGCAATGAGTGGTGCTTTAGCTAGAAAATTATGTCCAGATTTAATTTTTGTGAGACCTCGATTTGATCGTTATAAAGAGATTTCACAAAAAATTAGAGCCATTTTTTACGATTATACCGATTTGGTTGAACCTCTTTCATTAGATGAAGCTTATTTAGATGTTACTGAAAATAAAAAAGGGAACCCCTCAGCTAGTTTAATTGCAAAGGAAATTAGACAACGCATTTTTGAGGAATTAAATTTAAATGCCTCCGCAGGTATTTCAAACTCAAAATTTGTAGCGAAAATTGCTTCAGATATCAACAAACCAAACGGACAAAAAACGATTCCACCAGAAGATGTGCTTTCTTTTTTGGAGGAATTGCCCATTGAAAAATTCTTTGGAATAGGAAAGGTTACCGCCTCTAAAATGTATAGTTTAGGAATTTTTACTGGTATTGATTTAAAGAAAAAAGATGAAGATTTTTTAATCAAACACTTTAAAAAATCAGGAGGTCATTATTACAATATTGTTCGTGGAATTCAGCATAGTGAAGTAAAACCAAACCGATTACGAAAGTCGGTTGCAGCAGAACATACTTTTACAAAAAATTTGACTTCTGAAATTTTTATGATGGAAAAACTAGAAAAAATTTCAGAAGAATTACAACAACGATTAGAAAAATCAAAAGTTACTGGAAAAACAATTACACTTAAAATTAAATACAGCGATTTTAAAACTCAAACCAGAAGTAAAACTTTACCTTATTTTGTTAAAGAAAAGTCTATTTTACTTGAAACTGTGAGAGAGTTGTTGTTTCAAGAAAAAGTATTGAATTCAGTTCGGTTATTGGGAATTTCGGTTACCAATTTGAATATTCATTCTAAAAAGGAAGAAAAACCCATCAATGTTCAATTGCAGTTTGAGTTTTAATCCAGCTCGTTACACAAAAATCCTTTTGAATTTAATACAGTTTCTATTTCAGAAGTTAAATCTGAAGTTGCTTCAACTCTCAAAATATTATCACAATCTTCAAAGTCGAAATTAACCGTTTTTATTGTTGAAAAACTATCAAGAATTGCTCGTATGTGAATTTCAATTTCAGAAAATATGTTGGTTTTAAATACTAATATCATAATAGTTGATTTAATTGTTAATCCACCACTTTTCAGATGGGATTTTTTCATTTAGAATTATTGATTCCCCAATTTTTGGAGTGGTAATTTTGACATTTAAATCAACAGCTTTTTTAGTTGCTCTAATTATAGGATCATCCCAGCTATGCAAGGCTAATTTAAAAGCCCCCCAATGAATAGGCATCATTAGCTTTGACTTTACATCAACTGAAGCCTGTATAGTTTCTTCTGGAGTCATATGAATATGTGCCCACTGTTCGTTGTATTGTCCGCATTCCATCATTGAAAAATCAAACGGACCGTATTTTTCACCAATTTCTTTAAAATGCTTTCCGTATCCACTATCACCACTAAAGAATATGGAAGATTTTTTTGATTTTAATACCCAGGAACTCCATAATGTATTATTTCTTGTAAATCCTCTACCAGAAAAGTGACGTGCTGGGGTAGATACAAATTCAATTCCATTTAAAGTTGAATTTTCCCACCAATCAAATTCTTTGATTTTGTATTCATCAACGCCCCATTCAGTTAAATGAGCCTTTACACCTAAGGGAACATAGAACATTTTTACTTTGGATTTTAATTTTTGAATAGATCCATAATCTAAATGATCATAGTGGTCGTGTGATATTAAAACCAAATCTATTTCAGGTAAATTCTCTATAGAAATAGGTAACTCTTTATTAAACCTTTCATTTCCTAAAAGTGGATGTGGTGAAGGAACAGCTCCCAGCATAGGGTCTATAAAAATATTCATTCCTTCCATTTCAATAAATACTGTAGAATGCCCAAACCAAGTAATTCTTGGTTGCTGAGGTTCATTTTCAAAGTATGTTTTAGCCAACTTATAAGATGGTAGTTTATGATCTGGAACTTTGTTATCTCCATTTGTAAAAAACTTCGGAATTGTACTTAATTTCATTCCGGTACTTGCCAAGGTTAGTTCTTGATTTTTAAATGTCCCATTTCCGTTATAATTTGGTGAAAGTTCCATTTTTCCCAAACTTTCCTCGTTGGGTTTTCCTCCAAATTGTGGACTTGTATTTACAAAAACGGCTCCTGAAATTCCTATTATCAGGATTATTCCTAAAATTCCAATTGTCATTAGTTTGAGTATTTTTAAAATTATTTTTATCATTATTTAGTCTCTTGCATTTTACGCACTTGTTTAAGTATCATTTTTTTAGGTGTAAAAGGGATCATTGTCATCATTACTTTTTGCATTGGTTTTAAACCAGAAATTACATCTATTTTCCCATTCATCATACCGTCATAACCATCTTGGGCAACACTTTGAGATGATACGGTTTTTTGAAACATTTCTGTTTTATCCATTCCAGAAGTTGCTCCAAATTCGCTTTCCGTAGCTCCGGGCATCAGGTTTGTTACTGTAATGTTTGTGTCGTGTAATTCTTCAGAAAGAGCGTTACTAAAAAATGTGACATAAGCTTTTGTTGCAAAATAAACAGCTTGCAATGGTCCAGGCATAAAGCTTGCTGTGGACGAAGTATTTAATATTTTACCTGAATTTCGTTTTACAAAATCAGGTAAAAATAATCTGGTTAAAACCGTAAGCACAGTGATGTTCAAGTTAATCATTGAAACCTGTCTGTTTAAGTCTAATTCATGGAATTTACCTAAAGCTCCATATCCCGCATTGTTTATTAAATATTCTATTTGAATACCTTTTTGAATTACCTCATCATAAATTTCTTGCGCTGCATTTATATAGGATAAATCTTTAATTATAATTTCAACTTTTATACCATAAATTGACTCTAATTCTTGTTTTAACTGCTCTAATTTGTTTTTTCGACGAGCAATTAATACTAAATCAGCACCTTTACTCGCATGTATCCTTGCAAATTCTTTTCCAATTCCACTTGATGCTCCCGTTATTAACGCTGTTTTGTTCATTTTGATTAATTTTTAAACTATGATTGAGTATTCAATCAATATAATATTTAAATTTTTTTAAGGTTTGAGGTAGTTAAAGAACATTTCCCAAGCTTGTTCAATAAATACTTGATCTTGACGTAACTCTGGAAATTGAGTTAAAAAACCAACCATAGAGCTAATAAGTCCATGCATAGAACTCATTAAAAACATAGGTTCAATATCTTTCATAGTTTTATTATCAATATATTCTTGAATAAATGTTCTAAACATTTCAAGTTTAGCAACTATTTCAGGGTGATTCTTTACTTTTTCAGAACAATTAGTGTGATCTATTTGTTGTAAAAACTTATATTTTA
>Ga0193953_1000692_pt1 | contig 17168 bp, 18 predicted proteins | sample BB_4_MG_FD_140325 | JGI IMG/M metagenome (GOLD analysis project Ga0193953, IMG submission 140325) | Microbial mat bacterial communities from the Broadkill River, Lewes, Delaware, United States - BB_4_MG | ecosystem: Environmental > Aquatic > Freshwater > River > Microbial mats | place: USA... | reverse complement strand
TTTTAAGACTAGATATATATTCAGCTAGAATATGTATCTCATATTTTAAACAGTTTTTTTTCTTTAATATTATCTTGTTGAGTGACTTTAGTATATTTTGATGTTAAATTACTATTTTGACATTTTATAACTTATATAGTTGAATGCTATATTAAATAAATTATATATCAAAATATCAATCTTTTAAAAATATACACTTTTTTTAAGTATATAAATATATCATTTGATATAATGCATTATAAATAATTATAGGAATTATTATGAAATCAAAAGGTCGTATACTTTTTTATAATATTCAAAATGGTCATGGAAAATTAATACTAGATACAAAAGAGAAAGTTGACTTTACAGTTGACTCTTGGGATGATTTTGAAATAGCACCAGAAGTTAATCTAGTTGTTGAATGTAACATTGAAGATGGTGTTGCAAAAAATATCAATGTACCAGCAACAAGTAAAAGCGGAATAGAAGATAATCCCCAAAAAGATTATAGTCCTCAAAAAGACAATAGTGCCTCAAGTAAAAATCCTAATCTTAAATATAGTGTCAATGAAGCTTTAAGACACTACTTTAGTAATATAGAAGATGTTGTAGGAAAGCCACCAAAAATAATAAATACACAAGCTCAACTTGACTTTTTTTTATCTAGAAGATTTTTAGTAACTGCATATAACAATTTAAGAGGGCTCGATCCATCTTTGTATGAACACAAATCTATAAAAGAGAAATTTGATACTTTAGATAACTTATACAAAGCATATAATAGTGTTACTGAAAAAGATGACATTCCTGAACTTGCTTTTGAGATGATCTTTTTACGTGTTCAGCCAGAATATATTGAGTATAAAGACAAAAAAGAGAGGTACCTTAACACAATCCCATCTTTAACTAAGCTTATAAACACTCTTGAGCCGGAATTAAGAAAAGGGGAGGAAAGCCTAAGGTTAGTAAGTGATGGTATAAAGAAAAAAGAGCTTAAAGAAAAACTGAAGAAAATTCGTGGAAGTTATGTTGATGCTATACATGAAAGAGCATGCATGATCGAAGAACTAGCTGAAATGAAAGATATTAAAAAGCTCTATACTGATATGTATTTAGATGAGTTTGAAAAGGAGTTGTCTGTACTTAAAGTAAGGTATAAAGATATGCTCTCCAGAATCCTTAACTATAAAGCGTATGACTTGGATATCTCAATTTGGAAAAATGCAAAAAAGTCAAAATCAATTCAAGAGTTTTTTAGAGATGCTGGTATTAAAGGTAGCTATTCAACTAAAACTTTTTTACGCTATTACCTTGATACACTCGACAAAATGAAATTACAAGAAGAGCAAGAACAACTCTTTGAACTACTAGAGTATTTAGAAAAAATAGAGGCATAAATAATAATGCTATTTATTCCCATGGAGCAGCTTCACCAACAACCTTAAAAACAGGGTTGTTTACAGCTGCACATACATCTTTTGCTAAGTTTTCAAGTCCTCCATAAGCACCATAACTCACTTTTTTCTCTTGATTTACATCTACAAAAGCTACTTTTTTCTTGATCGCTGTATATAAACTTCTACCACCAGCTAGTAAAATATCAACATTATGCTCATCAATTAACTTAGCTTGCTCATTTGCTGGGACTTTCATAAGTATATCTACGTATTGTTTAGCTATTTCTATATCTTCAAGTGTAGCTTTTCTAACACTTGTTGCTACAACTTCAATACCTATATCTTGTAGAGCTGAAGCAATAGACCAAGATTTATTTCCACCTGTATTTAGTATTGCTTTTTTCCCATCTAGTATTTTTCTATATGGTATTAGTCTCTGTTCTAGTTTTGCTTCTTCTTCGGCTATGATTTTATCTGCACGAGCACTTAGTTCTTCATCACCAAAAGCATTTACGATTGAACGTATAGCATTTGTAGTATCACGTTTGCCGTAAAAAGATACAGATATGTAAGGAATATTGTATTTTTCTTGCATCTTTCTAGTTAGTGTAACAAGTGATTTTGCACATACTATTACATTTAATTTTGCAGTGTGTGCAGTTTGGATATCTTCGATCCTACCATCACCTGCAAGAGTAGATACTACTTTAATACCAATACGCTCTAGTATTGGAGTGTATTGCCACATATCACCTGTTACGTTGTACTCGCCAATTAGGTTGATCCCATATGGATGGATCTCTTCTGGTTCGCGGGTACCTATTAGTTGACTAAGAACTGCTTCACCACCAAGACGGCTTCCTAAGTTTTTACTACCTACAAAACCCGGTGAGTGTACAACAACAACAGGTAAGTTATGTTTATCTTGCATACGTTTACAAACATTATCTATATCATCACCGATCATAGCTGTAACACATGTTTCATAAACAAATACAGCCTTTGGATTTTTATGTTTGATCACATACTCTATGGAATCTTCGAGCTTTTGATCACCGCCAAAGATAACATCGTTTGTAGTTACATCTGTGTAGTATCCAGTTATGGTATTGTTCTCACCCTCATAACTTGTAGGTGTAGCACGAGTTTCCCAACTAGCTCCCTGACAAGTTGCTGGTGCATGGACTAAGTGTACTGCATCTGCATATGGAAAGAGTGCTATTTGAGCACCTTCAAATGCACAACCACCACTTGTAGCACCTGGTTTTGGTTTATCACACGAGGCTTTTTTCTTGTCATTATGTGAACATGCCGACTCGTTTAAAAGTTCACGAATTAATTTTCTATTTACCATAATAACCATCCATATTTATATATTATTCAATACCTATACATATATTATTCCACAAAATTTTAGGGAACACTAAATGTATAGTTTATTTTCAAGATTATAAAAGGAAATAAATTATGTTAGCAATACCATTAGATGAAAAAAACTCAACAACTATTTCACAGCTTTATGGAAAAGCTCCATATTTTGGACTATATGATGGTGAAGATTTCAAGGTTATAGAAAATGAAGTCAAAGGTGATGGACCTGCAAGTGCAGACTTTTTAAAACAACATGGTGTGACATCTACAGTTTTTTACCATATGGGTGAGGGTGTGTACAAGTCTTTTGTAAAAAATGGTATGGATGTATTTACAGCTGAACATACTGAGCTTGAGATTTCTAAAGCTCATGAGTTAAAAAAGAGCGGTCAACTTCTAAAACTTGATGATAGCAACTACAAAGAACTACTAGATCCAGGTAATGGAGGATCTTGTCAGTGTGGATGTGAGGACTAAGTGATGAGCTCGGTAAAAGATCTAGATTATTATCTCTCTTTGGATTACCCAATAGAATGTTATATGGGTGAACATGAAGTTGGAGATGCATATTTAGCTCAATTTACTGACTTTGATGTTAAAGCGGCAAGTGAAGACTATTATGAAGCTATAGAGATAGCACATGAGTATTTAGCAAAACATATAAAAAAACAACTGGAATTAGGTAAGGAACTGCCAAACCCAGGCGAAGGAATGAGATTTATGGAACATCGTGAAGCATTAAGTGCATATAAAGCAAAAGACTATGAAAAAGCAATGAGTCTTTGGATGGAAGAAGTAAAACACAAGAATGATCAAGCTATGACCAATATTGGTCTAATGTATCTAAAAGGTGAGGGCGTTGAAAAAGACTTTGCCAAAGCTAGAGAGTGGTTTGAAAAAGCCAGTGAGTATGGAAATGACTCTGCAAACTACAACTTAGCACTAATGTATCAGACAAAGCTTGGTGTTGAAGAAGATCAGGATGCTGCTATTGATTATTTTAGACGTGCTGTAATGAAAAATCATCAAGGTGCTAACTTTAGACTTGGGCTAGTACTTTTAAAAGATAGAACAGATGCAGATAGAGTAAAAGAAGGTTTTGAATGTATGCTAAATGCAGCAAAGTCTGGTCACCCTATGGCGTTAGCTCAGATGGGTGGAGTAGATAAAGAACCAAACACTTCATGTGAGCCTAACAATATGTTCAGAGCATATTCAAAAGAGAAGCAAATAGAAGTCATAGAAGATGCGATTGATAGATATATAAGACCAATATTAGTGAAAGACGGTGGAGATATTTCACTACTTGACTATATAAACGATCCTGAAATTGAGATCAGACTTGCTTATCAAGGTAATTGTGCTGGTTGTTCTATGGCTTCTACAAGTACATATGGGATTATCATGGATACTTTGAGCCAAGTTATAGATCAAAACATTAGGTTGTATGTAATATGATTAAAATAGCTTTTGCATCAAAAGACGGTGTTAATGTTAATGAGCACTTTGGATGGTGTGAGAAGTTTTATATCTATGGTGTTGATAAAGATAGCTATGAGCTAATAAAAGAGGTTGACTCGTCTGTAAAGCATGAAGCTGAAGTAGATAAACTAGAATACAAAATAGAGTGTATAGACAATAGTGATATAGTCTATGTTACTCAAATAGGTCCAAAAGCTGCAAATATGGTTAAATATGCTGGAACTTATCCCATGAAAGCATCTAGTGAAGATGAGAAAATAGAAGATGTTCTAAAATCTATTCAAAAGATGATAGAAAACCCTCCACTTTGGTTAAAAAGGATACTTTTAAAATGAGTGAAGCAATCAAGGTAAATAAAGATATATACTATATTGGTGTAAGTGATCCTGATATTAGAACTTTTGATATCATAATGAAAACTGCCAATGGTACTACATATAACTCATACCTTGTAAAAACAGATGAAGGTGTGATCATCTTCGATACTGTTAAAAAAGAGTTTCAAGAACAGTTTTTTAAAAATGTGGAGTCTCTTTGTAACTATGATGATATAAAATACATAGTAATGCATCACCTTGAGCCTGATCATAGTGGTGCATTGGCAGAACTGACAAAAAAAGCACCAAATGCAAAAATATTTATATCTCCAATGGCACAACCCATGTTAAAGTCGATTGCTCAAAGTAACAATATGGAGTTTGAAACAGTATGGACAAATAAAGAGCTAAAATTTGGCGCTAAAACATTAAAATTTTTCAGTACACCAAACTTGCATTGGCCTGAGACTATGAGTAGTTACTTAGTTGAAGATAAAGTACTCTTTAGCGGTGATGTATTTGGATCACACTACTATGACCCAAGACTTTTTGATGATCTTGTGGGTGATTTTGACTATGCATTTAAGTACTACTATGATCATATAATGCGTCCTTTTAAAAGTGATGTCAACAACGCTCTTGCACTTTATAGAACTTTAGAGATAGATACTATATGTAATCTACATGGTCCGATAATGAGAAGTAACCCACAAAAATATATAGACCTTTATAAAGATTGGAGCTCTAAAGAAGACAGACTTCATGGTAAAAAAATTATCTCTATTTTTTATGTAACAAGTTATAAAAATACTAAAGATATGGCTCAAAGTATTTATGATGGTATTGAATCAGATGAAAATCTGATTGCAAATATATATGACCTAACAGCTTTAGATGAACAAAATATGTTAAGTATTTTAGAAGAAAGCACTGGAATCTTAATCGGGGCACCAACGATTAACGGTGATGTTCCAAAGCCAGTATGGGATCTTTTATCATGTATGATGCTTTTAGAGAAAAAAGGCAAGTTTGGTGGATGTTTTGGTAGTTTTGGTTGGAGTGGTGAAGCTGTAGAGATGATGAACTCAAGATTAAAAGCTCTTAAGTTCCGTGTACCGCTACAACCTAAGAAAGTTAAACTTATCCCTACAAAAGAGGAGTTATTTGATTGTTACAATTTTGGTGTTGAGTTTGGCGAAATTGTAAATGGAAAAATGGTGGAGATGACATTATGATATATGAAACAAAAAATGACGTTTTGGAAGCTAAAGTTACAAATCTTTTACAACATTTTGCTAGAGATGACTATACCAAAGATACTATAGCCCCTCGTATAGCTAAAGTTTCTTTAGAGATGAATCATTTGTATCAAGACTTGGGTTTTTCAAGCCGTGTTGAGATGGGAAGATATATGGCAGAGCATTTTCCAAAGCTAAGTAGAATGAAGCCAAAAGAAACATTGTGGAAGAAGTATCTTTATGATCTACTTTTAGAAACTGCTCCTGCATGTGCAGAGTGTGATGATCAAGAGACATGTTTTTCATGCAAAATATAATTTAATTAGGAGATATATATGGAAGTTTATTTAGACAATAATGCGACAACGAAAGTAGATGAAAAAGTTTTTGAAGAGATGAAACCGTTTTTTTGTGAGGTTTATGGAAATCCAAATTCATTACACAGTTTTGGATCAAAAACTCATAAAAAAATGGTTGAGGCTATTGACTATCTTTATGAGGGGATCAATGCTGATGATGAAGATGATATTATCATAACAGCTAATGCAACAGAATCAAATAACTGGGTTATAAAAAGTACATGGATTGATCATATACTTGATGGTGATAAAAACCATATAATTACTAGTGAAGTTGAACACCCTGCGATCACTGCAGCTTGTAATTTTTTAGAAAAAAAAGGTGTTGAGGTAACTTATTTAAATGTAAATGAAGAGGGTGTACTTGATGCCGAGTCAGTTGAGAAGGCTATAAAAGATGACACTGCGTTAGTTTCAATCATGTGGGCAAATAATGAAACAGGAAAACTGTTTCCGATCAAAGAGATTGGTGCTATATGTAAAGAAAAAGGTGTACCTTTCCACTCAGATGCTACTCAGGCTATAGGTAAAGTAAAAGTAGATGTTCAAGATGCAAACGTAGATATGATAAGTTTTTCTGCTCATAAATTTCACGGACCAAAAGGTGTTGGCGGTTTATATATCAAAAAAGGTGTAAAGCTTAGTCCGTATATGCATGGTGGTGAGCAGATGGATGGAAGACGTGCAGGGACTGTAGATGTTGCAAGCATGATCGGTATGGGAAAAGCTATGCACCTTGCTACAAATACTATGGCACTTGCATATGAGATCAACCATGTTGGAATGTTAAGAGATAAACTTGAACGTGCAATTTTGAAAATTCCTGACACAATTGTAATCGGTGGAAGCGAAAACCGTACGCCAAATACAACACTGATCTCAATTAAAGGTGTAGAGGGTGAGTCTATGCTTTGGGACCTAAACCAAAACGGAATTGCCGCTTCAACGGGTTCTGCATGTGCAAGTGAGGATTTAGAAGCAAACCCTGTTATGAATGCCTTTGGAAGCGATAGTGAGTTGGCTCATACTGGAATTAGGTTTTCATTAAGTAGATTTAATACAGAAGATCAGATAGATTATGCAATTGAACAAGTAAAAAAAGCAGTTGAGCGTTTACGTGGGATCTCAAGTTCATACGCATACGCACCAAAAAGCCACGCGAGTGGATTATAGGTTTATAAAATTATTATAAGAGCAACTAGTTGCGAGGGCACCACGCCGAGTGGAACCAAGCGTTAGCGTAGATGACGGAATTACTTCCGGCATCGTATAAAAACAAATGAAGGGTTTCCTTCATTTTACAAAGTAAAATTAAGGAGTTATAGTATGGCTAAGGGAAGTTTAGTAAGCGGATCAATTTGGGATGAGTATAGTGATATAGTTGTAGATAGAATGAATAACCCACAACATCAAGGGCATATTACAGAGGAAGAAGCTGAGGCAATGAATGCTAAGCTTATAGTTGCAGATTTTGGTGCAGAGAGCTGTGGTGATGCTGTTCGTCTTTACTGGGCAGTTGAGAAAGACACTGATAAGATCATAGGTAGTAAGTTTAAAAGCTTTGGTTGTGGTACTGCGATCGCTTCGAGTGATATTATGACAGAGTTATGTATGGGTAAAACAGTAGATGAAGCTGTAAAGATCACAAACATAGATGTTGAAAAAGCTATGCGTGACAACCCTGACACTCCTGCCGTTCCACCTCAAAAAATGCACTGTTCGGTTATGGCCTATGATGTTATCAAAAAAGCTGCTGCAACTTACAAAGGTGTGGATATGGATAGTTTTGAGGAAGAATTCATTATCTGTGAATGTGCTCGTGTGACTCAAGATACACTTGTAGATGTGATCAAGATAAATGATCTTAAAACTGTTGAAGAGATCATAGACTATACAAAAGCTGGTGCATTTTGTAAGTCATGTATAGAACCAGGCGGACACGAAGCAAAAGACCTTTACCTTGTAGATATTTTAAGAGATACTCGTGCAGAGATGGAGCGTGAACGCCTTGAAAAAGCTGCAACTACAGCACCTGATGAAAAACCAGAATTTGCTAGTATGAGCTTAGTTCAAAAAATTCGTGCAGTTGATGCAGTGGTTGAAGAGTTTGTTCGTCCTATGCTTATTATGGATGGTGGTGATATGGAAGTTGTTGATATTAAAGAAGAGGGCGGGTACTATAATATTTACATAAAATACCTTGGTGCATGTTCAACTTGTTCAACAGGAAGCACAGGTACACTTTATGCGATCGAGAGTACTCTTAAACAAAATCTTGATGACAATATCAGAGTAATGCCAATATAAGTGATATAATATTTTTTATATTTATGTTTTAGTTAGTTGATTCTTAGATATAAAATATAATTATAACTCTTTATTGGAGTTTAATAGCTTATCTATTAATAATTCTTCTGATATATTTTAACCCCTTGAGGGGTAGATACTGAAAATATAATTTTTATGCTATTATTTACATCTGATGATTGTTGACTTTTTTCTCTTAACTTATGTAAAGATAAGCTTACATAATCATCAAATAAAAGTAGTTCAAGTTAATATATTATATTTTCTTTTAGGTCTTGCAATATGGACTTTGTTCATATTGTTGTATCAATGTATCGTTATTTTTCATTTTCCTATCATATTAATTTCTTACCCAAATATAAACGCCGTCTGTTGAAGGTGTTGTAATAGTGTAATGTAGATAAATATAGATACAATAGTTAAGTGTATTTTTGTGTCTATATTTAGTAGAATTAAATTCTACTGGCACCCAATCAAAATACTCAAAGGTTTGATAGTAAGAAGTTCCTTCTGATTCTTCTACAGAAAATACTGATGATACAGCATATGCATATGGAGTTGAGGGGTTAGCAAATAATGTTGCAACAAGTAGCGAAATCGAAAAAAAATTTTGTTCATATTTTCCTTTAGTTTGAAGTAATATACTTGTAATGCTTAATTGAAGAAATGTAATGTGTTTTTTAAAACTATAATTTAACATAAAATAATTAAAGATAATTATATAAAAGTCGATGTAGTTAGAATGTATATCTTAAAAGGTGTTGTAATGAGTATTGATGTAAATCCAGCACTATTTCGAAATGATTCGAGTTTAGAACGTGTAACTCCAACTATAACTTCAGAAAATGAATTAGAAGGTATACGAAATAGAGAAACTAAAGTTGAAATCGAAGGTGATATCTTTACATACAGTGGAGTAAGTTTTAAGTCAATGACTCAAAAAGAGTTACTTCATGAAGAGATAGATCTAGAGAGCTTAAACCTTACAACAAGTACAACCACAAAAAATAAAACTGATGATAGGATTATAATAGCTTTTAGAGACCCAGAAGATTCTGAAAAAATCATCGCATATAAACTAGATAAAGAAGTTGTAGATGACTTAAAACAATCTTTCTCAAGTGATAACTTTTTTCAAAGAGAAGACGGTATATTAAGGTTAAATAACGAGGTTGAGAATTATGTAGCAGGATGGCTTTTAGATATAAAGAAAAACAGAGGTTATGAAAAAGCAGATGTCAATGCAAACGGAAGAATAGATAAAAATGAAGAAGGTAACTTAAATATAGGGTTTGATCATAACACCAAATATGATTACTTAGGGGATAAAATAGATTATATCCATACCTATGTAGGTGAAAGAAAGTATCAAAAATATTCTGATACGATGGATGGAATGCGTAGCAGTATGGAGACTGCTTATACACCAAACGATATATTAGATTTCCAATCACTTAAGTTTGAAAATTCAATAGAAAAAGAGCTTAGTCATACCCTTGAGCTAGATAAAGATAAAGACGGAACAATTACTCTCAAAGAAGGACAAGCAGACTTTACTCCTAAAGGTAAAAATGCAGAAAGTTATCTAATAGAAAAAATAAAGTGGAATCATAATAGGTGGGTTGAACATTCTAATATAATTTTAGATTGGGAAAATGTAAAAACTAGAGAAGTTCCAACTATGGATATTGTTACACAAGAGGAAAGAGAGGAAGCTTTACTAAAATCAAAAGAAGCGTCAAAAAAATTTAATGAAAATAATAATGTTAAAGAGTTTATAGAATCCCTATATGATGATGAAAATATAAAAAGATATGACAAGACCGAAGATGAGTTTTCTATAAAAGTATAATTATATCTTTTGAAAACATAAACGATTTTTAGATAAATTGATAGAATGAACAATCCTCAACATCAATGGCATATCACAGAAGAAGAAGCTGTAAAGAACACAAATATAGATGTTGAAAAAGCTATGCGTGACAACCCTGGCACTCCTGCCATTCCTCCTCAAAAAATTCGTGCAGTGATGCAGTGCTTGAAGAGTCTGTTCGTCTTATGCTAATTATGGATGGTGGGATATGGAAAGTTTGTAACTTTTTATGTTTCATCATTGAAATAAACATTATTTCTACCTCTATTTTTAGCTTTATATAAGTACTCATCAGCTTGTTTATAAAGTTCTTCTAAATCATTTATATCTTTTGCATTTTTTGATATTAAACCCAAAGATATTGTTACGAACTTAGATATAGTACTTGTTGAGTGCTCTATTTTTAAGTTTTCTATATTACTTCTAATAGTCTCTGCAAAAATGTATGAATTCTCTTTTGAACTTGATTTAAAAAAGACTCCAAACTCTTCACCACCGAGCCTAAAACAGTAATCGTCTGCTCTATTTAAAGATTTTTTAATAGTTGCTGTTACCTCTACTAAAACTTTATCACCCATAAGATGACCATAAGTATCATTATATTGTTTGAAGTGATCTATATCTATCATTATAAAGTTTAGTAAATAGTTGTTTCTTTTTGAACTATTTAAAAGCTTTGGAATAATGTCATTGAAATACCTTCTGTTATAAATATCTGTTAAAGGATCTTTAACTGAGATCTCTTCTATGAGTTTTTTATCAGATATATCTTGTCTTATAGCCGTATATCCTATTTTTTTTGAGTCATGATCATAAATTGGAGATATAGTCATACTTGTCCAATATGATGTTCCATCTTTTTTGAGACCCTGTATCTCTCCTTTCCAAGTTTTCTCATAAGTTATAGATTGCCATAGTTCTTTAATTGTATCTATTGGTGTATCTGGATGATTTAGTATATTATGATTTTTTCCTATAAGTTCATTTTCTTTATATCCTGTAATTTTGCAGAAAGCTTTGGATACAAATGTAATGTTTCCATCCAAGTCTATTGAAGATGAGAGGATGTTTTCATCTATTAGGTTTAAATACTCTTTTAGTTGTCTGTCTTTTTTCTTGATCTCTGAGATATTTTTTACAGATATCAATATAGACTTTTTATCAGGCATAAGTGCCATTGACATGTTGACGTCTATTGGATGTCCACCTTTAACAATATAGGTTTTCTCAAAATCCTTTATTAAACCTTGTTTTGTAACTTCATTAATTGCATCTTTTGTTCTTTTATAATCTTTAGTACTTGTGAGGTCCAGACAATTTTTATTTATAAGTTCATTATATGAAAAACCTGTCATGATTAAATATGAATTGTTAAACTTTAAAAAGTTTAAATCAAGGTCTAAAAGAGCTATACCATCTACATTTGTGTCATATATTGTTTCTAATATATTTTTTTCATCCTCTAAGTTTTTTTCTAGTAGTTTGTTTCTAGTAATATCTGTGGATACTCCAAATAGACCTATGACATCACCTTTTGCATCTTTTAAAGGTTCTTTAACACTGTTATAGTATCTTTCTTCATTTGTTCCAGATAATACATTTTTTTCTTCAGTTATAATCTCTTTTGAATCTTTTAAAACTTTTTGATCATTTTTCAGTATTTCACTTGATTCACTTAGAGAAAAGAATTCTGAATCATCATGACCTATTATCTCTTCTAGTGGTTTATTAAAAAGTTCACAAACTTTATGATTGACATATGTGTATTTTCCATTTGAATCTTTTGAATATATATATGCACCTAGTGAATCTAGCATTGCTTTATAACTCATAAGTTCTAGTTCATTTTTCTTTTTTATTTTTATATGTCTGAATAATAAGTATATAGTTACCATAGATATAACCAATGCCGACAGTACAGCTAGTATAATTAAATTGTTTTTACTCTCTATTTCTTTTATTTTTTCCTCAACAAGGTATTCTAGGTTTTTATTGTAGTGCTGTATAGTGTTTTGAGCATGTTCAAGTTTGCTGTAGTCATGTATTATAGAGATTAAAACTTTTTTGCCACCCAATACATAAGGATATGATGAAACATGAACTCTTTTAATTTTGCCAGATGCAAGTTTATGTCTGAATATAAAAAAGTTTCTTTTCTCTTGAGCAGCTGCTTGTATCTCTTTTTTGACCTGCTCTGATGTAAAAATATTTATATCTTGTATTTTCATGGATTTTAGTTCATCCACATTGTAACCATAAAACTTAGAAGCTGAAGAGTTAGCTCTGATAATATTACCATTAGAGGAATCAATTATCAGCATAATTTCCATATTTTTATCGAAGAAACTATTAAAAAAGTTTTTTTCGTTTGAAAATAAAATAATTGGTAGTAACAAAATAAAAAGAACTCTCAACATATATTTTAAACCTTATATAATATAAAACTATTCTATTATGCCTTTAATCAAATGTTTAAAAGCTTAATAAAAATTGTAATAACCTGATGAAAAAAGAACTCAAAACAAGCTTCAAAAGTCTGATTAAAGATATATATCATCACTTATATCTTCATCATTATAATCATATGAATCTTTTACAATGTCATAATCACAGTCATAATCATAACTATCTTCACTCCGATTATCTTCGCTTTCATTGTTTAACTCTTTGTCATCCCTGTAATCATATATATAAACTAACATGATAAATCCTTTTATCTATAGAGTTAAATAATATATCGAATATTTTCTATCTTTATTTAGATTTATTATTTGTTACTACTTAATTATTCCTTCTTCTATATTTATATATTCATATTGTTTCTTTGTGAGTTTAGTATTATGAAATATCGTTTTCCATAAGATTGCACTATTTAGCGAACTGTTTCTTAGATCATTATTATAAAAATTTGCGCTACCTAGTTCACTTTTTGTAAAGTCAGTGTTTTGAATTTTTGCATTTTTAAAATTGGCTTTCCAAGAGATGCTTGAGTTAAAGTTACTGTTCTTTATAATAGTATTGTTCAGGTTTGCACCTTTGAAGTTTGTTTTTATTGCAGAGATACTACTAAGATTACTTCCACTTAGATTAGCTTTCCAAAATACTGCTCCATCAAGTTTAGCATTCTCAAAATTACTTTTTTCAAGATCTGCCATAAAGAAGTTTGTATGGCTAAGATTTGCATTTTTGAAGTTAGAATTTTGTAGTTCACATCCACTCAGGTCTAGTCCACTAAGGTTAGCTTCTCTAAAATCACAGTTTTGACACTCATCCTCTTCAAGCAGTTTTGTTATATGTATTTGCTCAAAACTAAATAATGTAGTATAAAGAACCAAGATTAAAATAGATTTTCTCAATTTTTAGCCTTTTTTATAATCTCTTTAAGTTTATGCGAAAACTCTTTTGCCCTACATGAGCCTATAAACTCGCCAAGTTTATTTGCATCTTTATCTATAAAAAATATTGTAGGAATTCCAAAATACTTAAAACCATCTGGTAGTTCATCTACTTGTACATCTTTTTGTAAAATACTAAAGTGTTCATCTAGTATGTTTTTTATAAACTTGTCTTTAAATACCTTTTGTTTCATGTAGGCACATTGTGGACAGCTTTTTGTAGTATAAATCATTAATGTTATTTTTTCAGTGTTCTTAACATCTTTGTATATGTTTATAAAATCAATATCTTTTGATATTGGAGTTGCTAATAAAGTTAGAAATGAAAAAATAATACTCAGTAGTATACGCATTTAGTCCTCCATATAGTTTTATGTATTATATTAGTTTTGTCATAAAATGTACTAAATAACATTTTTGTTTACAGCAAATTTGCAAAATTGTCATCTTATAAAATAAATAAATTTATGTTATTAAAAAAGATAAAAAAACTCCTATTTGATTTTATTTTCCCTAATATAGGGCTATATAGACAAATTTACAAATTTTTTTACAAATTTTTCATACTAGGGAACACTATATGTAATATTAAAAGCGAAACCAAATTTATTCAAGGAGACGATATGGCTGAATTAAGACAAATCGCATTTTACGGAAAAGGCGGGATTGGTAAATCTACTACATCTCAAAATACATTGGCAGCAATGTGTCACTATTATGGACAAAAAATATTAATTGTTGGTTGTGACCCAAAAGCAGATTCTACTAGACTTATTTTACATGAGAAAGCTCAATCTACTATTATGCAACTTGCTTCTGAAGCTGGTACAGTTGAAGACTTAGAGTTAGAAGATGTATGTAAACCAGGTGCGGATGAGTTCCACCCAGATAATGAAGAAATTACTGAGGGTTATATCATGTGTACAGAGTCTGGTGGTCCAGAGCCAGGTGTTGGTTGTGCAGGTCGTGGTGTTATTACAGCTATTAACTTTCTTGAAGAAGAGGGTGCTTATGATGATGAGCTAGATTTCGTATCTTATGACGTTCTTGGAGACGTTGTTTGTGGTGGATTCGCTATGCCAATTCGTGAAGGTAAAGCACAAGAGATTTATATCGTTATGTCTGGTGAGATGATGGCTATGTATGCAGCTAACAACATTTCAAAAGGTATTTTAAAATATGCTAACACTGGTGGTGTTCGTCTTGCAGGTCTTGTATGTAATGCACGTATGACAGATAAAGAGTATGATCTTGCTAAAAACTTAGCAACTCAAATTGGTACTCAAATGATTCACTTCGTACCACGTTCTAACCACGTTCAACGTGCAGAGTTACGTCGTATGACTGTTGTTGAGTTCTCACCAAGTTCAGAACAAGCAATGGAGTATAAAGAATTAGCACGTAAAATTATTGCTAATGACTTAAAAGTTATTCCTAATCCACTTGAGATGGATGATCTTGAAAACTTACTAATGGAATTCGGACTTGACGAAGAAGTTGAAGAAGATGCAATTGGTAAAAAAGCAGAAGAAGCGTAATTAACGCTTTTTTTGTGTAAGCTCCCTAGTAGCTTTATAAACTAGAAAAAAATTAAAATATAGAAATATAATATAGGAGAGAAATATGTTTATATGTGGTTATCATTTTCCAGCAAGTGAAGGGAACGATGTTGCTTTTGATAAAGTAATTGAAAAAGTTGAAGAGGGTGTTGATGCATCTGGTAAAACAGTTACACTTATGAGTGAAACTCGTGAAGGTGTTGTATTAGAGTCAATCGAAGTACCAGCTGGTACATTTGCTCATACTGCGTTTGTTGATTATTTCGAAAATACTGAAATTCCAACAAAAGAAGATACTAAAATGGTTTATTACACTAATAAATACCAAATTAGTGAAATCTCTAAAACAGTTGATGGAGATGCAACAAAAGATTTATGTAAAAAACTAGATGACATGAATCTATATAGAGTAAAAGTAGCGTAATTAGCTACTTTTTATAAAGATTTGGCATTTGCCAGTCTTTAAAAACGTAAGACATTAGAGGCTTCTCTTTTGTATTACAAAAATGAAGAAGGAGAATATATGGGACCAGAAACATTAGAAGCTTTACAGAAAGAAGCTATCGAAGAAGTTTTAGAGGTATATCCTGCTAAAGCTGCAAAAAACAGAGCGAAGCACTTAGGTGTTGATTCACCAGAAGGTGTTAAAGGTGCTTGTGATAAAACAAGAAGTAATAAACAAACTGTTCCAGGTGTAATGAGTCAACGTGGTTGTGCATACGCTGGTTCTAAAGGTGTTGTTTGGGGACCGATTAAAGATATGATTCATATCTCTCACGGACCAATCGGTTGTGGTCAGTATTCACGTGGTGGACGTCGTAACTATTATATCGGTACTACTGGTGTTGATACATTTGTTACTATGAACTTTTCAACTGACTTTAGTGAAAAAGATATTGTATTTGGTGGTGACACTAAACTTAAAAAAGCTCTTACAGAGATTGATGAGTTATTCCCATTAAACAATGGTATATCTATCCAGTCTGAGTGTCCAATCGGTCTTATCGGTGATGATATTCAAGCTGTTGCAAAAGTACACAAGAAAGAGAGTTCTAAACCAACTATCGCTGTATCTTGTGAAGGTTTCCGTGGGGTTTCTCAATCACTTGGTCACCACCTTGCAAATGATGCAATTCGTGATGAAGTTATGACTGATACGTCTGCTAGAAGTGAATTTGAATCTACTGATTATGATGTAGCTATCATTGGTGACTACAATATCGGTGGTGATGCATGGGCTACTCGTATCCTTTTAGAAGAGATCGGTTTAAGAGTTATTGCACAATGGTCAGGTGATGCTACTTATAAAGAGATGGCAATAGCTCCAAAAGCAAAACTAAACTTATTACACTGTTACCGTTCAATGAACTACATTTCACGTCATATGGAACAAGAGTTCAACATTCCTTGGATGGAGTATAACTTCTTTGGACCAAGTAAAACTACTGAGTCTTTAAGAAAAATTGCTGAATTCTTTGGTGAAGAAGTTCAAGCTAAAGCTGAAGAGGTAATTGCTAAATATACTGCAATGACTGACGCTGTTATCGCTAAGTACAAGCCAGTACTTGAAGGTAAAAAAGTAATGTTATACGTTGGTGGTTTACGTCCACGTCACGTAATCGGTGCATATGAAGACCTAGGTATGGAAATTATCGGTACTGGTTATGAGTTCGCACACGGTGATGACTATAAACGTACTAAAGAAGATATTGAAAGATCTACACTAATCTATGATGATGTTAATGAGTATGAGTTAGAAAAATTTGTACACAAACTAAAACCAGATTTAGTGGCTGCAGGTGTTAAAGAGAAATATGTATTCCAAAAAATGGGTCTTCCATTTAGACAGATGCACTCATGGGATTACTCTGGTCCTTACCACGGGTAT
>Ga0193953_1000691_pt1 | contig 17186 bp, 10 predicted proteins | sample BB_4_MG_FD_140325 | JGI IMG/M metagenome (GOLD analysis project Ga0193953, IMG submission 140325) | Microbial mat bacterial communities from the Broadkill River, Lewes, Delaware, United States - BB_4_MG | ecosystem: Environmental > Aquatic > Freshwater > River > Microbial mats | place: USA... | reverse complement strand
CTGTGAAATGCCTGTGTTAGATGGCTATGGAGCTGCAACACAATTACGACAACGTGAACAAAATACAGGGCGACATACCTTAATTATTGCCGCCACTGCACATACTTTAGAGGAGGATAAACAACGCTGTTTAAAAGCAGGGATGGATGATTATTTAGCCAAACCCTTTAAACTAGAAGCGTTAACAGCATTATTCACCTATTGGAAAATTACTGTGGACGGTAGGTTGTAATCCGTGCACGCCAACCTGCTAACCAACGAGATTCACCCCGTGCTTGTGGGGAGTTTTTAATACGCTGAGTGAGGGTGTAGTCAGCTGCATCAGCAAAATTATCTAAGACATGAGTATGTTTATCTGTCATGGCATCTAATACTTGTAATAACCCCCAGCCTTTGCCTTGGTAACGTTCACTGGGTGCTGTACCTTCACCTTTAAAATTAACATAATCAACTAATGCATATACACCCTCAGGGGTGGCGGCAACTTGATAAAAACGAGTACGAATTTTTTCTTTTTTCTCTGCACTGACCGTCTCAAGCATGGTTGGTAAAGCGCGTTCTAAACGGCGTATCATAAATTGTACTTGCAATGGAATCGTTGCCAAAAGGAATTGGCGCAAGCTTTCCATTTTTTCAGTTTTTTGATCACGCATAAAAGTACGGCGTGATGTCCATGGGCAATCCCGATTTTTTTCTAACCAAACAGGTAAATGACGTTTGCCTTCCTCTTCTACAAAGGTGAGAAAATTAGGAAAAGTTTCTGTAAAACGTTCAGCCACCCCTTGTGGATACCAAATAAAATGACTGATACCTAAAGAGGCAAAATTTTCACCCTCATTCCAAGCGGTGAGATTTTCAATTTTTGCCGAGCCTTCATTCATCCAAATTTTTTGCCCAATGACCAAGGCATCACGTTGGGCAACTTGAATAAAAACAGGTTTTTCACTGATATCTTCTACTGGTTTTTCTTTTGTTGTTTGACAGGCTGATAAACTAGCAAAAAGACACAAAAGATAAATAAAAGATCGCTTAACCTTATTATGATTCATAATGATTACTCCAGATTAAAGTGTTGGCTCAGTGTATCAGTGGCTTGATCAATGAGAATTAATAGCTCGCGGCTACTTATTTGGCTATTTTCTAAGTCATTTATTTTACAAAATTCTTCAACAGTTTTTGCCATCTCATAAAGTTTTGGCACACCAAACGTCCCTGAACTACTTTTTAATGCATGAGATTCATGTTTTAAAGCGGTGATATCATTTTTATCACAGGCTTGTTGAATATTTATTTTTCGTGTACGCGCTTCTTCAATAAAGAGCTTTACCATACGAGGTAAAAATTCTTCACTAGTATCTGCAGCAAGGCGTTTTAGCACTGTTAAATCAAGTGTAAAGTCTTTATTTTCTGTATTTTGCCCCCCTTCTTTATGCTCTGTAGTGAGTGCTGTATTCACTTCTGTATTACGTGCTAATTCATCAATTGAATTAACTGAAGCTGTCATCTCCTCTGCTTTTTTAGGCTCACTAGGGGGTGGAAGGAGGAGAGGTGTATTATCAGGGGATTGTAACCAATGAGTAATTTTTTTAAATAATTTCTTATTATTAATAGGCTTAGATAAATAATCATTCATCCCTGCATCTAAGCACTGTTGCTTGATATCATCTAGTGTATTGGCAGTTAAAGCAATAATAGGAGGATGAATACAAGTAGGGATATGTGCACGAATTTGGCGTGTAGCATCTAAGCCATCTAATTTTGGCATGGCTATATCCATTAAAACAAGTTCATAAGAGCCATGAATTACTTTATCAACTGCCTCAATACCATTACTTGCACAGTCAATTTGATAACCTGCATGTTTTAAAATACCCATTGCCACTGCTTGATTTGCAGGGCTGTCATCCACTAATAAAATACGCTGTCCTGTTTTTTCAGGTTCAGAGTTTTCTGTAGTTTCTGCTGTAAAGTTAGAAGGAGGTTGGGTAGTGAGGATTTTTTTAACCCAAAAATTGACAGTGTGTAATAACCCTTTTTTATCTATAGGTTTCACTAAATAATCATTCATACCTGCTTGTGTACAACGTTCTTGCTCACTCTCCATTGCACTGGCTGTTAAAGCAATAATGATGATATTTTCACTATAAGATTGGCGAATTTTCCGTGTACTGTCTAAGCCCCCCATTTCTGGCATATTGAGATCCATTAATATCAGGTCATAATCAGTATGTTTGAGGGCTTCAATAGCTGCCACACCTGTATTAACAATATCAAGGTTATAGCCTGATTTTCTTAATACTGCACTGAATACAGCTTGGTTTGCCTGACTATCTTCTGCAAGTAAAATATGAATATTTTCTGCACCAGAAGGAGGGGGAATGTCATTCGCTTCAGTATTTATTGGTAATACATCATTGGCAACATGCTGTGTAAAAATGAAATGTGCATTATTTTGTAAGGTACGTTCTAATGTGGTTTGGCGTATAGGCTTATTTAAAGTAAATTCAAATGTTTCTTCAGGTACGTGGCTTTGTTGACCTAGATTTTTTAATAGTACAAAGGTAGGTAATGTCTCACTGTAATAGCGTAAACATTGCTGTAAGGCAGTAACTTGACTTGCTTTGATTGCCTGACTAATAAAGATTAAAGCATAGCTATGATTAAGCTCATATTGCTGGGTAATACAATGATTAATATCTTCTTCTATTAAAGCGTAATCAACATGAATACCCAAATTACTTAATTGTTTTGTAAAAATTTCTGCACTGATTTCATTAGGCTCAATAAGTAATACACATACCTCTTCAGGCTCTTTAATACAAATAGGCGTGGCATTCTCAACGACTTCAACACAAATTGTAAACCAGAATGTACTGCCTTGTTGCTCTTGGCTAGTAACTCCGATATTCCCTTGCATTAAATGACTGAGACGTTGTGAAATTGCTAGGCCTAAGCCCGTTCCTCCATATTGATGGTGAGCTTGGGTAAATTCATCAAATAATTTACTTTTTTCATGCTCTGAGATGCCAATGCCTGTATCTTTAATGGAAAAATACAACTGAACCATATTATTAGTAATCGGGGATTCCAATGATACATCTATTGCAACCCCTCCTTGTTTGGTAAATTTCACCGCATTACCAATAAGATTGATCAAAATTTGACGTAATCGCCCAGCATCCCCTGATACTTTTTTAGGCACATTGGGAGCAATATGACAGGCAAGTTCAATACGTTTTGCATGTGCGCGAGGTGCTAACATTTCAGTCACATTCTCTACCGCGCTATATAGATCAAAAGGATGATTTTCCAGCTCTAGCATCCCTGCTTCAATCTTAGAAAAATCTAAAATATCATTAATAATCCCCATCAATGCATTGCCTGATTCTTTAATGGTTAACGCATAATGTGATTGCTCATCATCTAATGGGGTTTCTAATAATAAACCATTCATACCCAAAATAGCATTAAGCGGGGTACGTATTTCATGGCTCATGGTTGCTAAAAATTGTGATTTAGCACGACTGGCTAACTCGGCTTGTTCTTTTGCTGATTTTAACTCTTGTTCAGTTTCTTTATAGTGGCTAATATCACGCAGAAACAACATAAAAAATATTTCATTTTGTACATAAATAGGGGTGATACCCATTTCTATAGGAAATAAATGTTGATCTTTATGACGTGCATAAAGCTCATTATTCTTATGTTTGCGTAAAGTATGACTTTCTTGTTTTGTAACAAAATCAATAATAGTTTTCTTAATAATTTTGTAAGTAGATGGAGGGAATAAATAATCATCAATTGCTAACCCAATTGTATTTTCACGTAAAAGGGAAAATACTTGTTCAGCAGCGGGGTTGAATTCTAGGATAATCCCTCGCTTATTAATTGTGATAATTGCATCAAGCCCTGATTCTAACATAGCTGACTTCATGGCTTCACTGCGTTTAATACGTTGTTCTGTTTGTTTTTTTAAGGATAAATTTTTAATTAAACCCATAAATTTAATTGTTTTATTTTCTCTTAAATAAACAACTTTGAGGTATAAACTAAATTCCTGTCCATTTTTTCGTACCCCTGTTAATTCTCGCCCTTGTAAAAGCTTCTTTTCAATACCCTGTTTTTTATAACGATTTAAATATTCATTATGATAATGACGGTGAGGTTCTGGCATTAACAGACTAATATTATGCCCTATTAATTCTTCTTTTTTATAACCAAACATTTCTACTAAAGCAGGGTTGCTGGTTTCAATACACCCAACATTATTAACAATAATCACACCATCACTGGCTTCTTTTAATAATATGTCTGAATACTTTTGTTTAGTTTTCAGGGTGTCACATAATTCGGTGAGTTGGCGGTGTAACTGCTCTATATGCTGTTGCTGTAAAAAAAATTTCTCTGAAATATTATCTGTTAATGAGGTAATCGTTGTATGTGAAAAAATTTCTGTATTATCTTTTTTTGATAAGGGAATAATCGTGGCTAATGCCCGCTGTATTTGGCTAAAATTTTGTATTAAGCTGTGATTGAAATAGAATAAAAATGCAAGAAATAACACGACCCCTAATAGAATAAACCAAAATAAATGATGGTTCATTTCATAAAAATAATGCCTATAATTTTGTTGTTGCAAGCCTATTTCTAAATAAATAGTGTCCTTATCTGTTTCATATAAAATACGTTGAAATTGCCTTACTTGCTCACTTATTGCAATAAAATCTTCTGCCCGACTCACCTGTAAAAATATCTTTTTATTTTTACGTAAATGGATATAGGCAATATCAGGATGAGCAATAAGATTATCTAAAATATTTTTCAGTTGCTTCTTGTTAGGTTTGAGCCAGTCATTACGCAAGGCTAATTTAACAAATTGAATAGATGTTTGATGATATTGAGAATTAAATTGCTGATAACTATGCTGTAATAAGCTATATCCATATCCTATTGTGGCACTTATAAAAATAATAACCAGTATTAAATTTGTAATAATTAATTTTGTGCGGAAATGCATAATAGTACCCCAGCCCGTTAACTTGTTTTAGAAAGAGTAAGGTGGTTTTTAGTAGGTAAAAAATAGAAGTGGGGAGCCTCTACTTATTGGTTAGATCCCATATTTTTTCTAGTGTATCAGCCGCAGTGTGGGCAATTTTATATTCGACAAAATGACTGATTTCTGTTTTTGTGGGATTAATTTCAACAGTGGGAATACCTTGTTGATAGGCAAACATGACAGGCGCAGCAATATAGGGAAATACACTGGTTGTACCAATAGAAAAAATGATATCAAAGCCTAAAGCTAATTTTTGATACAGTGTATTGAGTTCATCAGCGGGTAATGCTTCTTCAAAAAGAATAACATTTGGACGCACTAATGCACCACACTTGGGGCATAGCGGTACTGCAGCAAGTTCAACATAACTCTCAACAACCTGCTTATGATCACATGCTACACAGTACAAATCATGGTAACGTCCATGAATTTCAATGACATTTTTACTGCCTGCTGCCCGATGAAAACCATCAATATTTTGAGTTAATACCCATGTCTCTGGTTTGCTTTTTTCAATCTCGGCAATGATTTGATGCCCTGTATTAAATTGTGCATGACGACATGCTAATTCAATTTCCACCAAATAACGCCATGTAATAGCGGGATCATGTAATAAGGTTGTCTTGGATAAAGCTACCTCAATAGGAATATCATCATCAGTTAAACGATTATTATATAAGCCCCCTATACCACGATAGGTAGGCAAACCTGAATCTGCAGACATGCCTGCCCCTGTAATAAATAAAGGGCGACGTGCATTTTTTAATAATGATGCAACCTGCTCTAATTCTGATTGTTTTTGCATAAAATCCCTTTTAAAACCAGTTATTTTGTTAAGGGAACTTGTTTTGGGGCATAATATTGCTCTAAAACAGACAAGGCATGATTTAAGGTCTGTAACATTTCCTTGTCGCCTCCCTTATCAGGATGATGCTGTTGTACTAGTTGGCGGTAACGATGTTTTATGGTTGTATAGTCAACAGGTTCTTCCAAAGATAAAACCTGTAGTGCATCATGTCGATCGTCCTTTGCATTCACCCGTTGCCAAAACTGCGCTAATAGACTTGTCACCTCTTCAACTTTGACTGTTTCAATACGGCTTAAATCATCATAATAGCTAGATATTGCATCATATTCACCTATACCACTTTGTTGTGCTTGGTAGGGGAACAAACGTGTTGCCAAAGGATCAATTAAAAGATGTGCTTGTTGTTGTTGCCATAAACTGTGGCGCAAACGATATAACACATGATGCAGTAAATAATGCATTTTAAATAAGGCTAATAAATCGCTCAAGGGAACATCAGGAAACCCAGTAATCTCCTGTTTTTGCAGGTGTTTAATAAATGAGTATTCACTGACACCCTCAGGGTGTTGCTGTAATAAAGTAACAACTTGAGCGGTAATATCTTCAATAGGATAAGCGTGTTTAAGCATTTTAATTTCAACACATATTTTTTATAGCCTAAATATAGAAGGTTATATCATACCTTCTCCATATCTTTATTGATATAGGGTTATTTATTTTTTATCCTCTTTATTTTGTGCTGTTGTTTGTGACTCTGTCGTACCTGTTGGATTTGTTGTGCCTAACATCGTTTGCCAAATAGATTGCTGTAAAGAAGTTAGAGAGCTCATTTGCTCAGGTAAAAAAGGGCGCATTAAGGTCACAGGATCAAATCCTTCTGTCCCTAAAGTAATATTTTTACGTATCGCATCTAGCATTTCTTGTTGTAATGGTTCTAAATCAGGTAAACCAAAAAAACTACGTAATTCTTGAGGAGTGGCTTCAATATCAAATTTTATTTTCATTATCTTAGTCTTAATTATCTATTTTTATGCGAAAAAATTAAATTATACAAAGTTTTTAATAAAAGAATTATATTTTTGAAAAGGTGAAAAAAAATCCTCCTTTACCAATACATTTCTTTTTATAAAAATAAACATGTTCTATTTCATTCTTATGTACTATTGCAGTGTATCACAGCTGTTATTTAGCTGGCTTTATTTATTCTACAGAGAAATAAGCTATGCTTGATACAGTAAATAATCAAAGCCTATTTATCTGTCTACATTTACGATAATTATTAAATTATTATATGACTTAAAGTGTAGAACATCATCATTATTTCGCCTACTTTATAGAGGATTTTTTCCTAACTACAGCACAAAAAATAAACACTAAAAAGATAGATTGCAGATAAAACCAAATAAATAGTAGTGAAAAAATAAAGGGGGTAGCGTACTATATTCCCTATTATATTTGATAGGTTATTTTTTAGAATGACGACATCGTGGAGGTACGCTTGTTAGATATTTCTTTTTTAAACCTGATTTTAACCTTCCCTACTGTTATATTAACTATAGTATTAGGGATATTACTTGGTTTTTGGTTACTGGTGATTTTTGGGGCATTAGATAGTGATCTTTTACAGGTTGATCTACCTGATGGGATTTTTCATAGTATTTTTGCAGGTTTACTGGCAAGTTCGCTGCCTATGAGTACCCTATTAACCCTTATTTTTTCACTCACATGGGCAGGGAGTGTACCGATTACTTACTATAGTCTACTGTTTTTCTCTGACACTTCCTTACAACTCATTATTGCCACTATACTCACATTAGTGAGCTTTTTTATTATTACCTACAGCATTGGTTTTTTATTAAGTCGTGTTGTGAATAAATGGCAGGGACAAACTTTACAAGGACAAGAAGGCTTAATTGGGAAGATATGTGTGATTTCTACCCAATATGTGGATGAAAATTTTGGACAAGGGCATTATGAAAAAAATGGGACTGATTTAATTTTGTCTTTACATGCTCAAACACCAAACACTTTAACCAAAGGCACAAAAGCCCTTATTGTCGACTATGATGCACAGCAAAACGTCTATACTGTGACATCATATGATGACATTGTTACCTAATGAACATATCACAGAATAGTAAAGATAAAATCAAAGGAGAGGACTCAATATTATGACGCTTTCTATTGGTGTTGTATCAGGATTGATTATTACAGGCATTGTGGTTTTTGTAGGTGTTGCCATAATGATTTTTTCTTTTTTTCGTAAAATCGATCAAGGAAAAGCCTTAATTGTAAACACGATGCGCTCTGAACCTGTGGTCACTTTTACAGGAAAAGTAGTACTTCCTGTTATCCATCGGGCAGAGGTTATGGATATCTCTTTAAAAACCATTGAGATTGATCGACATGGACGAGAGGGCTTAATTTGCCGTGATAATATTCGGGCAGATATTAAAGTTACCTTCTTTGTACGGGTGAATAAAACAGCTGCTGATGTACTGAAAGTGGCGCAAGCTATTGGTTGTGCGCGTGCTTCAGATCAAAAAACCTTAGAAGAATTATTTAGTGCAAAATTCTCTGAAGCCTTAAAAACAGTGGGTAAACAACTAGATTTAGAAGATTTATATAAAGAGCGTGACTCTTTTCGTGACAAGATTATCCAAGTGATTGGTAAAGACTTAAATGGTTATGTATTAGAAGATGCTGCCATTGATTATCTTGAACAAACCTCTTTATCTGTCCTTGATCCTGATAATATTCTTGATGCGCAAGGGATTAAGAAAATTAAAGAACTGACCAGTATTCAACATGTTAAAACCAATGAATACGAAAATCAGGAGAAAATGAAGATAGAGCAGCAAAATGTCACCACACAAGAGACATTGGCTGAATTAGAGCGACGTGGTGCGGATGCGGATGCACGTAAAGAGCGTGAAATTAAAAATTTACGTGATCGTGAAGAAGCAGAGATGAAAACTGTTGAAGAACAGGAACGTTTACGTGCAGAACAAGCCCGTATTGCTGCGGATGAACAAATTGAAATTCTTGCACAAAATAAATTACGTGAAGTGGAAGTAGCAGAGCAAAACCGTTTACGCGTGGTGAGTGTAGAGGCTGAACGTGTGAAACTAGCCACTGAGCAAGAAGTGATCACACGTGAGCGAGAAATTGAACTACAACGTATTGCGAAAGAAAAAGCTTTAGAAGAAGAACGCCGTGAAATTGCCAATGTGATTCGTGAGCGGGTTGTGGTTGAAAAAACCGTGGCTGAAGAAGAGGAAAAAACCAAAGAATTGCGCATGGTCAGCGAGGCGGATCGGGAAAAGCAAGTGCTGATTTTACACGCTGAAGCAGAAGCAGAGAAAACCTTTGTCACCGATATTAAAGCAGCACAAGCTTCTCAGGAAGCGGCTAAATTCCGAGCTCAAGAGCAATTAACGCTGGCAGAAGCAGAACGTGAAAGTGCAGATAAACAAGCAGCAGCTAAAATCCGTCTTGCCGAAGGGATGCAAGCTGAAGCAGCTGCGGAGGGTTTGGCTGAGGTACGGGTTAAAGAAGCCAACGCCACTGCAATTATTAAAGAAGGGGAAGCTGAAGCCAAAGTACTACAAGATCGGATGCAAGCCGAAGCGGTTGGGGTAGAACAAAAAGGGTTAGCACATGTACGTGTTAAAGAAGCCCAAGCAGATATTGTTGAAAAAGAAGGTATTGCGGAAGCACGTGCCACACAAGAAAAATTACAAGCTGAATCAGTTGGAATTGAAGCCAAGGGTTTAGCACAAGCGCGGGTTGATGAAGCTCATGCTGAAGCAGTTGAAAAACAAGGCTTAGCTGATGCCCATGCCTTACAAGAACGCCTCACCGCTGAAGCAACAGGCTTAAGTGAGAAGTTTAAAGCCTTGGATACCTTAACTGAATCAGGTCGCCAGCATGAAGAGTTCCGTATGCGCTTGGATAAACAGGTAGAAATTGAACAAGCACGTTTAGCATCACAACAAGTTATTTCAGCTAATCAAGCGGAAATTCTATCTGCTGCCTTTAAAGAGGCTAATATTGATATTGTGGGGGGGGAATCCACCTTTATTGATCGGGTGATCAATGCCACGTCAATGGCAAAAACTGTGGATAGTTTTGTTGATAAAAGTGATGTCAGTCAGCAAGTATTCAAAGGCTACTTAGAGGATGATGCGAATTTAGTGGAAGATATTAAAAATCTGATACAAAAAGCATCTTTATCTACACAAGATATCCAAAATTTAAGTTTATCCGCCTTTTTAGCTAAATTAATGGCTGTAGGGGATGCAGAGCAGAAGTCAAAATTAAGTAATTTTATTAGTGGTTTGTCTAATAAAGCCAGTAATAATTATGATTAATTAACTGTTGTTGTACTGTTAATTTTTGTAATAAGAGAACGCTAAGAAATATATTTTTTCTTGGCGTTTTTTTATGCCTTTAAAGCTATTGGTGGTATGTTAATTAAGTACTTTTTTAAAAAGGATATAAAGATGGAACAAACATTAAAAAATGAGATGAAACAAGCAATAATAAAAATTGCAGAAAAAGTGAATGCTCTTAATGAACCTGAACATTATCAAGAAACAAATATATTCAAAATTCTTAAATTAGAGAATTATGAAATTCATCATGCTGCCTTTCTTGAGTTCCTAATGGATCCTGAGCGTAATGTCGAATTAGCTCATGATTTTATATATATTTGGTTGGATAAAATTATCAATCATTTGGGGATTGAGGGAGATAATGCATTAAATAAGCTTTTTGATGGGGAAGAATTTGAAGTTAATCCAATAAAAAATGAGCATCGCTATCGTGAAATTCAAGCAGGTAAAAAGCAACGTATTGATCATGCCTTGGAATTAAAAATTGGGAAAACTCGACGTGTATTAGTATTTGAATATAAATTAAATGGTGTTACTGAAAATGACTTTATTGCTTACAAAACAGCTATAGAGGCACGTTATAAAGGTAGTCAGTATACTCCTTATTATTTTATTTTAGAGTTGGGCTCTAAAATTCATCATGATGAAAATAAAGGAGGTTTTCAGTTTATTTCTAAAAGTACTTTAGTTGATACTATTCGTGAGACTTTGAGTATTGCATGTCAACGTGACATGATGTCAATTCGCCTCTATTTAGAACAGTATCTTGAAATTTTAGAACCTCAAGTAGATGAGCAATTTCTTTTTGCAGGTTTGGAAAAATATTTATGGCGTGTATGGAATCCAAAAATAGAACAGTTTGAAAATGCAGGGGAGTATTTTGAGGAATATGTAGAGAGCTACATAGAAGATGAAGTGTATTCCCAAGCACTCTATAGTTACCATCATACAGATTTATATAATCGTGCTGCAATGAATATATTACAAAAACATCAGATTCCAACTAGATTAAATTCAGGGTGGTTGCGTATTTTCCCTTATTATCAGGATAAAAATTTCTATCTTTGGACAGATCTCTGGGATATAGATGGACAATTATTTCTTAGCATTGGTCTTGAGGTTGTTCAACCTAAAACAATGTCTGATAAACAGGCAAAAGTACAACAAAACTTTTTGATAAAAATCATACAAGAAAGTAAGCTATTCACCACACTGCACTCTTACAATCATTTAGATGAATATAAAGAAATTTGGGTTAATCAAGATAATGAGGTTGTTAAGGATAAACTTTACCACTCAAATAGTACAAAAATTTATAATTCTACAGTGCGTTATTTGCATCAGGTCAGTTTTGATGAACTTGAAGCAATTTGCACGTTAAAAACATATCCGCAAACATTTATAGATTTTTTGGCTGAGTTAATTGAATTAATTGAGTTGATAAACCAAAATAGCTCACAATCAATATGATTAGAATAAATAGGGTTGGTGAAATGCGCTGCACTATTATCCCATACAGAAAAATATTGAAATCGTTTAGATAAGAGATAGATAATATACCCAAAAGGAACAAGCAAACATCAATCAAGCCTTGCTCGTTATATAATAAAACAAAATAATTATTTTCAAAGGAACAAGTTACCTGTGAGATATACGCAGCTTATTTTTATTCTTAGTTTTGGCATCTTATGTAGTCATACAATACAAGCAGAACCTACGCGCCAACTACGTATTATTAATGGTGAAGATGTACAAAGCTTGCTTTATCCGTGGATGGTATCGATTCATTTTAAGTCAGGTTCTATTTTTACACATGGATGTGGGGGGAGTTTAATTAATTCAACATGGGTATTAACTGCAGCACACTGTGTTAAATCAGGGAGTATTAATGAAACACCTGAGACAACTAAAGTTTATGCTAATTTCTTAAGGCAAAGTGAAACCAGCTCTGATCAAGCGATTGCAGTTAAACAAATTGTGATTCATCCTGATTGGGATGAAATAAAATTTCATCATGATTTAGCTTTGCTAGAGCTAGAAACCCCCATTACAAATATCACACCACTGGCTTTAAATAGCTCTTCTCACACTAGTTATTTACCTGAGAATGGCACAGTCACAGGCTGGGGCTATACACGCCAACGCTCGCCTTCCTCACAGCCTGATGTATTACAACAAGTGAGTTTGCCACTGGTAGATAATGCAACCTGCCAAACTGCTTATAGTCAATTTAGTGGTATTGCCATTACAGAAGATCAACTATGTGCTGGGTTTGTGACAGGGGGCAAAGATGCTTGCCAAAACGATAGTGGAGGCCCTTTATTTGTTCAATATGGTCATAAGTGGGTACAAGTTGGTATTGTGAGTTTTGGTAATTTTCCTGATAGTACTGATTATTGTGCAGGTAAAGATAGCTACGGTGTGTACACGCGTTTATCCCAATATCATGACTATATTCGTAGTGTTGTTGGAGAGATTGATACCTTGCCCGTAGGTGAAGCACATTTATCAGCAGATGGACAAACGGTTTATTTACCACAAATACAATGGCAAACAGATCCTGTGCAATCTATTTGGGCAGAATTGCAGCGTAAAACAGAGACTGATAACCAGTATAGTGTGATAAATTATGGTGTACTAAATTCTGAAAGTAGCCAACCCAGTGCAGAATTAAGCATAGATTTGCAATTAACAATTAATCGTTTAGTTTGGAATAGTGAAAATAACCCTCGTTATACAGCTGTATTACATACAATACCGAGTGATGGGAATAAGCCCCTTTTTCAACTTCAAACAGCGACTGTATTACAAGAGTAAAGCGATGACTTCATTTTTTGATTAACCAATTAAAAAAGGAAAGACCATGGCAGATGCTTTAAAACATGTATACAGTCGTGACTTATTAACTGCTTTTTCTATGAAAATCAGCACTGTGTATCCTGATTTTGATAAGACCGGTTTTTTAACGGCTATTTTTAATCAGACATGGGAAAAAAAAGAACTTAAGCAGCGTATGCGTCATATTACAGAATGCTTGCGTATCTATTTACCTAGTGAATATCGGGCAGCATTAGCAGTACTTGATCAGGTGGCAACAGAATGTCATGGACTTGCTTATATGTTCTTTCCTGATTTTATTGAATGTTATGGCTTAGAGGATTGGGAGGCTTCTTTACCTGCTTTGGCACGTTATACACATTGCTGTAGCTCAGAGTTTGCAGTACGCCCTTTTATTATTCAAGACAGCATACGTATGATGCAATGTATGACAGCATGGGCAAGCTCAGAAGATGAGCACTTACGCCGTTTAGCCAGTGAAGGCTGTCGTCCACGTTTACCGTGGGCAATGGCATTGCCTGAATTTAAACGTGATCCCAGTGCTATTTTACCTATTTTAGAACAGTTAAAAGCAGATCCCAGTGAATATGTGCGCCGTAGTGTAGCGAATAATCTGAATGATATCAGCAAAGATCACCCTGATACTGTATTAGAGATTGCAGAAAAATGGCAAGGGGATAATCCATCAACTAATTGGATTATAAAACATGCTTGTCGGGGGTTATTAAAACAAGGGCACCCTCGTGCCTTGGCTTTATTTGGCTGGTTGCCTGCAACACATGTACAGATTAAAAACTTCACTATTACAACACCAGAAGTAAAACAAGGTGAGCGATTAGAGTTTAGTTTTGATTTACACAGTACCCTAGCACTAGGGCGTTTGCGATTGGAATATGGGATTGATTTTATGAAGGCAAACGGGCAACAGCGACGTAAAATTTTTAAAATCAGTGAAGCTGATTACCAGCAATCAACTAAAAATATTCAACGATATTTTTCTTTTAAACCCATTAGCACTCGCCGCTATTATCTTGGTGCACATAAATTAGTATTAATTATTAATGGGCAAGTCTGTGCAGAGAAAGCATTTAGCTTACAAGCATAATTAAAATATAGCTTGGGTGGAAGAGCAACACCTAGTATTTCATGTGTTCTAGTATGGTTTTATTGGGTTCCCTATATCTACCCAGGCTACAACAGCCTATATTTCTTAGCTTGATTCATTCCCCAACGATATAAAAAACACAGTAAAACATCATATTTCTTTAATAATTCCATGTTATTCTATAGCTAATAAAAAAATGATATCAAATAATTAACACTTTTCTACTTTATGGCTATTGGCTTAGCTGCCTTTTAATACCCTCTTAGCTAGATAACAAGGGGGATATCACCCTATCACCTCTTTTTGTGCAATGCACAACTGTGGTAAGATTCATTACAGTATTATATCTTTTTATACAGGTGTCATCAGGTTGTTATGAGTAAACACTATTTAAATACATTATTTTCACCTAAATCAATTGCTGTATTTGGAGCAAGTAACACACCTGATACAGTGGGCTATGTTGCGTTTAAAAACTTGGTTGATGCTGGCTATAAAGGTGAATTATACGCGATTAACCCCAAGTATGACGAAGTACAAGGGCGACCTGTTTATAAAAATATTCTTGCACTGGGTAAAAAAGTTGATTTAGTAATCATTACTACCCCTGCTAAAACCGTCCCTGCTATTATCGAAGCCTGTGGTGAATATGGAGTAAAAATGGCACTCATCCTCTCCGCTGGATTCAGTGAAATGGGGACACAAGGCACACGTTTAGAAAAAGCGGTAATTACCAATGCAAAACGCTACGGATTACGTTTTATAGGCCCTAACTGTTTAGGAATTATGCGCCCCAATATTGGTATGAATGCCACGATTACCACAGGGGCAGCCAAAGCGGGTAACCTTGCGTTGATTTCTCAATCAGGGGCTTTATGTTCTGCAGTACTCGACTGGGCAAAACTACAAGGTGTGGGCTTCTCCACTGTTGTCTCAATGGGCACCTCTGCTGATTTAGATTTTGGTGAAATTTTGGATTATCTTGTCTCTGATCCACAAACACAGGGTATTTTACTGTATGTAGAAGGCGTACATCATGCGCGTAGTTTTATGAGTGGTCTACGTGCTGCGGCACGTATTAAACCTGTAGTGATTATTAAAGGGGGACGACATGAAGTAGCTGCTAAAGCAGTACTCTCTCACAGTGGCGCGTTGATTGGTGGAGATGATGCCTTTGATGCAGCATTAGAACGTGCTGGGGTCGTGCGTGTCTCTAACTTTGGGCAATTATTTGCCGCTGCTAAAACTTTAGCCTCTCGTTATAAAGCCAAGGGAAGTCGTTTAGCCATTGTCACCAATGGCGGTGGGCCGGGGGTGATGGCAACTGATCGGGCGGCAGATTTACATGTTCCCATGGCAGAGCTCTCTACCGATACCATAAAAGCTTTAAGTAAAGTATTACCCTCTACATGGTCACATAATAACCCTATTGATATTATGAGTGATACCACAGTAGAACGTTATCAAGCAGCCGTGTCTATCTGTCTAGACGATGATAATATTGATGCCATTTTAATTATTCTAACCCCTCACGCAATGACTCACCCTGTAGAAGTCGCAAAAGCGATTGTTGAGGTGTCTAAAAAATCGAAAAAACCCATTTTAGCCTGTTGGATGGGGGGTGAGCAGATTGCTGAAGGGCGTAAGGCATTCGTTGAAGCCCGTATTCCTGAATTTCGTACCCCTGAAGCAGCAGTGGAAGCATTTTCTTATCTATCTGCTTATAACGAAAATCAGCAACTTTTATTACAAACTCCGGGGTCAGTAGGGCGTACAGATTTACCTGATGTTGATGGGGCGCGCATTATTATTGAGTGTGTGCTGGCAGAACGCCGTAAAGTCTTGACCGAAATTGAATCAAAAGCATTATTAGGTGCATTTCGCATTCCCATTGCAAATATTGCCATTGCCCGCAGCCCAAATGAAGCTTTAGTATTAGCCGAATCTATGGGTTTTCCTATTGCAATGAAAATCCACTCTACTGAGATTTCACATAAAAGTGATGTAGGGGGGGTACGCCTTAATATCACTAGTGCTAGTGAAGTACGTGAAGCTTTTGTCTCTATTATGCGCAATGTTAAAAACAAATTGCCTGATACTCAGATTGACGGGGTCACCGTGGGTAAAATGAGTAATAAGCATAATGGGCGTGAATTTATGGTGGGAATCAGTCGAGATCCTGTATTTGGTCCTGTGATCAATTTTGGGATTGGCGGCACAATGGTGGAGGTGATTGCTGATAAATCAGTGAGCTTACCCCCGTTAAATCATTATCTTGCTAAAACCATGATGAATAAAAGCAATGCTAAAAAATTGCTGGGTGAATTTCGTCAAATGCCTGCAGTAAACCAGCGTGCCATTGAAGATGTCTTATTACGTGTCTCTGAGATGGCGTGTGAACTGCCATGGATTCAAGAGATGGATATTAATCCATTAATTGTGGATGAAGAGGGCGCGATTGCGGTGGATGCGCGGGTAGTGGTGAATTATTATACCCCTTCTGCGGATCGTTATGCCCACATGGCAATTTATCCTTACCCCTTCCATTTAATCACCCAATGGCAACTCCCTGATGGCATGGATGTCACTGTGCGCCCTATTCGCCCTGAAGATGCAGAGATTGAGCAAAAATTTGTGCGGGGCTTATCAGATGAATCTAAATACTTTCGCTTTATGCAAACGGTTAATGAACTTACTCCAACAATGTTGGTACGTTTTACACAAATTGATTACGACCGTGAAATGGCACTAGTGATTGTGACCCAAGATGGTGGTGAAGAGGAGCAAATTGGGGTGGCACGTTATGCGATGAACCCTGATGCAGAAAGTTGTGAGTTTGCATTAGTGGTCAGTGATAAATGGCAAAGTCGTGGTTTTGCCCATAAATTAATGACCTGTTTAATGGATGCGGCGCGTTCACGAGGTTTAAAAATTATTGAAGGGGAAGTGCTGAGTAATAACCATAGTATGTTACGTCTCATG
>Ga0193953_1000689_pt1 | contig 17253 bp, 16 predicted proteins | sample BB_4_MG_FD_140325 | JGI IMG/M metagenome (GOLD analysis project Ga0193953, IMG submission 140325) | Microbial mat bacterial communities from the Broadkill River, Lewes, Delaware, United States - BB_4_MG | ecosystem: Environmental > Aquatic > Freshwater > River > Microbial mats | place: USA... | reverse complement strand
GGGTACTGGACATACCCTCCGTCGACCGTGCCCACGGCCCAGACCGAGTATTCGGGGTGGGTTTCACCGCTGTCTTTAAACAGGGAATAGAGGTCCTGTTCTGTGGCGCTGTTTTGCGATGGGGTCATGGGGGTGGCTTCGGTGGTTTCCGCGTAGAAGGTCAGTTCCCCCTTGGCTCTTAAAAAGAGTTCATCACGCGCCATCATGGCGACGTCTTTTTCCGCCCCCTGAAGCAGGATCGTCATGGCATTGTCGATCTGGGCCAGCTCGCGGGTCGAGTTTTCTACAAATCCCGACACCGCATCGCTTCGCATGCGGCCCCCCAGCAGGGCAAAGATTAATATCATGGGCATGAAGATCGCGCAGGCAAACCCAACCACCAGTTTCTTTCGAATCGTCCATTTCATCATTGTGATCCTTCACTGTATAGGTCCGTGAACTAAGAGAGAGTTCTTCTCTCGTATGATCATTGAATAACTATGGTATCGACCGATAAGAATGCGTTCTGAACCTTTAATAGCCTTTATTTTCGGTTGTGTTTGACAACCCTTTGATAGTTTTTGAATTAACGTAGGTGAAATATTAGAGAAGCTTAGTTGGGTCTGATGAGCAATGATCGCATCGTGGCTCTGGAAGGGAACAGGGGTGGGGAGAATGTGGGTGAATCCATGGGGCACGTCGTTTCATATGAAAACCCGAAGCGCCTCCGGAGTATTTACGAACCTGATGGTCAGCTTCTTTGGCGCGAGCGTCGAAACAGAAGCCATCCAAGGGTACCCCTGAATCATTTCAGGGGGGGTATAGTTTGCTATTTATCAGGCGTTGAAAAATGGGTACCTTAAACAGGGAAAAGAGCCGTTCATGACATGACTAACCAAAGAGAGAGTGAGACGTGGTAAGCAAAAAACCGACAAAGAAAAAACCGATTCCCGTAACGATATTAACCGGGGGACTTGGCGCTGGTAAAACGACACTGCTCAACCATATCATTACCAGCAGGAGTGAAACGCGTTTTGCCATCATTGAAAATGAGTTTGGTGAAATAGGTATCGATCAGGACCTCATCGATGAAACACAGGGCCCCACAGTGGTGGAGTTATCTGACGGTTGCATTTGCTGTACCATTCGACATGACCTGGTAAAAGCGCTGTCTGAAATTTATGAACACAGGGATGATTTTGATTCCCTTATTATTGAAACAACGGGATTGGCTGAGCCGGGACCCGTGGCACAGGTACTCATTGCAGAACCGGAGTTGACAGAAAAATTCAAGCTGAACGCCGTTGTGACACTTGTTGATGCCGAATATGTCATGAAGCATATCGACACGGAAGAGATTGTAAGCAATCAGATTGGTTTTGCGGATATTATCGTTCTGAACAAATTGGACCGTGTTAACGAGATAAGCAGTCAAGCAATCCGATCGAGGCTTGCAGAGATGAATGCCCAGGCGACCATAGTGCTTTCGGAACACGCCCGAATTGACACAGAGGCCGTGCTTTCTGCCGATGGCTTTTCTCTTGATCGGGTTCTTGAGCTTGATCCTGACTTCCTTGCGCCCGAGCAACGCAAGAATTCCACCGGTAGCTTTATGGGGTTGTTTGATCGGGTTCCATCATATCATGACGAGATTTCTTCCGTCGGCATTGTCATTCCTGGGGATTTAGACGATCAAAAGGTGGAAATGTGGTTGACCTTCCTTACGATGTTTCAAGGTGAGGATATACTGAGGATAAAAGGGGTTTTGAGTATCAGTGGAAAGGACGAACGGTTCGTTATCCAGGGCGTTCATACCACACTTACAGGATCCGATTCCATGCCATGGGGTGATGCGGCAAGAGAAAGCCGAATTCTTATCATTGGTCGACTACTGGACAGGCCCATGCTGGAAAAAGGCTTTAAGGATTGTCTGGCATAAAATCGGGGACAGGGGCCGCTTTTATACCGTTCCGTGCACCTTCGTTGTTCTCACCTCCATCTCTTTCAGCGGTTCCATGTCGTGGCTTGCCATGAGCAGGGTCTGTCTGTGGCTTTCAACGTGGTCTGGGGTGTATCGGGCCACGCGGTGCTGCCACGGGCCACCCAGGGCAGGAACGAAGAGCCAGGATCCAGAGCTATGAACACACAAAAGGCCCCGGCATCCGCTGGGGCCTTTTCTCTTTGTATCTATTTGCTCACCGACGCCTTTAAGGCGGAGGGCTTATTCCGGCAGGGAGAGGCGGATAAGTTCCAGGGCCTCTTCAATGGGGATCCGCTCGTGGGTTTTGGCCACAAATCCGGTTTTGTGGGCAAACTTGATCTCAGGGCGACCCAGAAGCTTTGAAAAGTTGACCTCCGGTGCGTTGTCGAAGCGAAGGAGTTTCCAGCCATCGCCCCGGCTGTCCCAGCTGAGGCAGACGGCGGCAGGGTCGGCCTGCCTGAAGTTGAACTCCTGGGCGCCTTCCGATTGATCGGTCTCTCCGATGAGGATGCCGTATCCGTTGATCTCAACGCGGCGGGCTTTTCCCCAGAGGGTGAGCTGGTCGGTGAGTTTCTGGGCGCTGTCGATGGCCTTCTGGCCGAACTGGCGCATGATGGTGGTGAAGGTGTTGGGGGACTTGGCGAACATGTCCAGCATCCAACCCTCCATGGGGCTGTAGGTGGTGCGGAGTTCGCTGGTGCCGATTTCAGCCCCTACTTTTACGGGTCCGAACCGGTCGATGCGGTCTTTGAACCGCCACCAGGGGAGGGCAGAAAGGGTGTCGGAGTATCCGAGGGCCTGGGCCACCAGCACAAAACTTGCGGAGAGTTCGATGTTCTGGTGGTGGTCGAAGTTTCGTTTTTCAGGGTTGTAGTCTTCGCCGATATCCACCACCCAGGTGGCGGGGTCGGCCACCTCTTCCGGTGTGGGTTCCCGTCGCTCAATGGTGAAGTCGGTGTCGGGGTGCGCGGCCAGGATGAGGCACAGGGCAAAGAATTCATCAAAATGTGAAGAGCCCGGATGGGTGATAATCAACTCGGTCAAAACGATCTCCCTTATCTAATATCGGTCACTTAGGTGAGTTGGGATGAGGCCGGGAAACGGTTGGTCTAAGAGTGCACAGACCGGTGTCTTTCCGGGCTGTTTTTGTGGCCGGCTCATTTCCAAGTCACCAAGAATAGTATTGATTTTATCGTGCCGCATCTGGCGGTGCAGTACTGGTTGGAAAATAAAAAGAGGAATTGTTACCAGAATTAAGGAAAAAAGACAACTGAAGAATCGTATCCGGTGCGGAAGGCAGGGTGCCGGAATCCTGCGAAAACAGGGCGGATGTTCCCTCTGTCGGTTTGACAAACCCTTGGCCTATGGGCTATTAAATCTAATTTCACATTTGTCTTGCGGGGGTCCGCAGGGCGGCTGAACGGCTATCAGGGTGACGGAGCCTTCAAGGCTGGGCCGGATTGTCGGGACAACAACGCTGGAGCTGATCTGTTGGAATTTTGTCATCGCTGTTTTCCTGGCAGGCAGGTGAAATCCTCGATATAGCCAATGCAGAGACGTACTTCAGGCGGAGCCTGAAAAAGGTGAAGGATACATGATTAAAAAAACCATGGTGAATGCGCTGGCCCTTTGCTTTCTTGCCGGTGCCTCCGCCTCGTATGCTGTAGCTTCCGGGACCTGTGAAAGCGGGGATTGCAAAAGCGGGGAAGGTGTATACCGCTACGCAGAAGGGGGCAGTTATGAGGGTGCTTTTCAAAAAGGGCTTGCCTCGGGCAGTGGGGTTCGTGTTTTTGCAGACGGTACCCGATACGTAGGGCAGATGAAAAAAGGTACCCCCGGGGGCGTGGGAGAGATGATTTTTCCCGACGGCACCCGTTACATGGGGGGCTTCGTCTCAGGCGTTCAGAAAGGACAGGGTACCGTGGTCTACGGAGATGGCAGGCGGTTTACCGGTGCCTTTTCCGGTGGTCGCCCCAACGGGCATGGGACGCTTTTTCTCAAGGACGGCAAGCGCCTGACGGGCAACTTCAAGGATGGGGTTCCCGAGGGACGCGGGGTGCTTCTCTTTAAAGAGGGAGCGGTCTACACCGGGCGGTTCAGCAAGGGACGCATGGACGGTGATGGCGTTCTTGTTTATACCGACGGTCATGTTTACGTGGGCGCCTTTAAAAATGACACCATGAACGGGAAAGGGGTTTTAACCGCACCGGACGGCAGCACTCTTAAAGGCACCTTTGTGGATGGTCACCTCGTCGGGGACGGGGAGATCGCCTTTCCCGGCGGCACCCTGTACACCGGAAGCATCATCAACGAAAAGATGCAGGGCAAAGGGTTGCTTGTGGACGCTGACGGCACCCGTTATGAGGGGATGTTCGAAAACAACCGATTTCACGGGAAGGGCACCGTCACGTATGCGGACGGCGCCACCTTCACCGGGCCTTTTATCGAAGACAAGATTGCCGGAAAAGGCGACTGGGTCTTTGTGGACGGTGCGCGGTTCTTCGGCTACATGAAAGACGGCCGGACAATGGAAGGCAAGGGCGTCTATACCGCAACAGATGGCACCCGCTATGAGGGGCGGTTCCATGAGAACCTTTTTGAAGGAGAAGGGGACCTCATCACCTCGGATGGGGTGAGATTCGAGGGCTCTTTTCATGAGGGGCTGATGCGCGGTGTGTTTAACGTCTTTTATCCTGACGGATCGCGGTACACAGGTGATGTAGCCGATATGAAGCCCCATGGCACCGGTACCCTGACCCTGGCCGATGGAAGCACCTATTCCGGAGCTTTTGTCAAAGGGGCGTATCACGGCAAAGGGATCCGAACCTCTGTGGACGGCTCTGTCCTTGAAGGCCTGTGGGTGAACGGTCAGCCCGACGGGGTGATGACATCACGAAAATCGGACGGGAGCACCCTGTCTGTGACATATAAAAACGGGCTTCCGATGACGGGGGTCGAACAGGGATCTGAGGCCGCTGCCGGCGCCTCTAAAGCCACCAACGCGAACACACCAGGGGAGATTGCCGATGAAAATGGCATCGATTGATGAGCAGATTCTTCGTGCGGCGAAAGAGATTGTCGTGAAATTTATTGAAGTGGGGCGCGTCTCCCCCACAAGTTTTGATGAAGCATTCAAGCAGATTCACACCACCATTGGCACTGCGGTGAAAAAGGATACGATGCCTTCAGACTCTGAATAACCCGCTGCACGCACCACCCGTCAACACAACGCCCCGCCGGATGACTCCGACGGGGCGTTTTTTTTAAGGGGCAGGGAAAGGGCAAAAGAGATGCCTCCGGCGGCCAGGTGGAGGCACCTGGAAACCCTGTGGCGAATGCGTGGAGGTCGCCGTGATGCAATCACTTTTGAGGCATTCGCGCAGAGGGTCAGGTATTGCGACCGTTCTTGAGAAGAGACCTGCTTCATTTTTATGGTAACGACACCCTCCTGGGTGCGCCGTGCTCCGTCGCGGCTTTTTTGCCGGGGGGCATACTTGGCCAATTCTATGGGCTGGGTTTGATAAACAGGCCTTAAAAAAAGATATCTGGTAGCTCTCGGTTCAAAGGTGGATGTGATTTGCCCCGAGGAACGAGGGGCAAATCACATCCGCAATCGGCTTTCAAGGTGGCACACCTTGCCGCCGGAGGCACGCTTTTTTTATCTTTTTGCTGTCGCAAGAAAAAGGGGAAAGCTGGCAGGTTTTCCATCAACCTCTTTGCGGATGGTGTGGCAGACCTCAAAGTCAACGGATGCAAACCCCGCGGCTTTGAGCTGTGCGGTGAGTGAGGCGCGGTTGAACCCGCAGTGGCCGGAAAAACCGCCCCCGTGAAAGCTGCCGTCCTCCTCTTCCAGGTCGCTGATAAAGAGGGTGCCGCCCGGATTTAAAAGACTTTTGAACAGGGTGAGGGCACCCAGGGTGTCATCGATGTGGTGGAGGGTCATGAGGCTGTAGATGGCATCAAAGGTCTCTCCGGTCAGTTCGTCGGCCCCTTCGGAGATAAGGCGGGCGGAAAGGTCCGATGCCCCTGCGGCGGCTATTTTGTCTGTGAGGACGTCAATCATGCCGGGCGAGGTGTCGGCCAGCACCGTATGGTTTGCAAAGGGGCGCAGGGCGAAGGTGAGAAGTCCTGTGCCGCATCCGAACTCCAGGGCAGCGCCGGGCTTGAGGCCCGAGGCTTTGATGGCTGATGCCACATCCTGTGCTCGTTTGTGGCGTTCCGGGTGCTCGTCCCACCCGCTTGCTTTTTCATCAAAATTATCGGTCATGGTTTGTTCCTGTTGCCCCGCAACCGGGGGTGGGGTTAGGCCCTTACAGCTCTTCCGCTTCGGCTTCTTTCGCAAAATCACCCATCTTCTGGCCTCCCCCAAGGCTCTCCAGATTTTTGAAAAGTGTGGGGTAGGCGGCAAGGGAGGCGTTGATGATTTCATCCACCGGAACATCGTCGTACGGCCCGCGGTCCAGGACATACTCCATGTGTTTTCGGCCTTCGGAGTCAAAGGGGTGGAAGAGGCAGTCGTTTTCCCCGTCGAACTCCAGGGGGTGGACGCCGAATTTCTCGCAGAGGGAGGCGTTAAAGGTGGGGGTCACCTTGATCCAGTGGTCGCCCAGAAAGATTTCCGAGTAACCGTGGTAAACAAAGAGATCGGTTCCCATGAGTTTTCTGAGGCGCTGGGTGCTGAGGTGGTTTTTCACGTCGGCAAAACCGAGACGTGCCGGGACGCCGGCCGCGCGGGCGGCAGCCGTAAAGACCAGGGCCTTGGCCACACAGTAGCCCCGTCCCTTCTGCAGAATGGCGCTGGCTCGCATGCCGTTGGGGCTGAGATCGTAATAGTATGGGTCGTAGAGGACATCATCCCGCACCGCGGTAAAAACGGCCATGGCCTTCTCTTTGTCGGAGGAGAGGCCCTTGATGATTCGGTTGACGTAGCTGGTGATGGCGTCAGAATCACAGTCAATGTGGGGGGTGGGGGCCAGGTAGCGGGAACGTTCTTCGTCGGAGAGTCTCATCTTTGTCACCATATGCAGTCTTTTCTGTGATTGGGGACCCCCCTGTGCATTGTACTGATACGCTTTTCAACGGTGGGCGCAGGCATCATCAATCCCGGGCAGTGGGGATGCCGGTGCTCTTGTCGTTGGGCAGGTACAGTCTGAATGCAGGGGTTGGGTCGGGCGAATGACAGCGTCTGCTTCTTTGTCGGTGGCGATGCAGATGGACGTTGCTATGGATACAGGCCACCTTAATAATTTAGTATTTCACACTCTGTGCCATCAGGGGTACCCTCTTTTTTTACAGTGGGAAAAAAACTGTAGCAGCCGAGGTGTTCTTGCTTGAAGATATTGACTGAAAATTCGGTTTGTTTTGACCGTTTGTCTGTGGCTGCGGTGGGAGAGCGTCGGGGCATGGGCAACGTGCGGTGGTATGGAATCTGTTGCTTTGTGGGGAAATTGTCAACAGTCATGGTACCTGTGACGGTTAAGGCGCCATGGTATTCCCGGCTAACCCGGATATTTCATGGGGAAACAATTGGGTCAAAGCAATGGCATGATATTACAGACAGTTATTGTGAAATGCTAAGATATTTCAAAAATACATAATGTAATTCACGGTTTTCTGCTCGCTTTTCTCACCCTTCGTGAAATATCCGGGCTAAAGTTTTGTCCGCAAATGAGCGATAGAATGATGAGCACGGATTGATCAATTTTATTGTGGGGTTCTGTCCAAGGCAGGGCCGTCTGGGAAGGCGTATGGGAAAGGGTATGAAATACAGATTAAGGCGGTGCATGTGGCCGGGGTTGGTGGCCCTTTTGGCTCTGTTTCTGGTCGCCTGTGATAAAGAACCCCCGGAACGGGAAATCATCGTGGGGCCGTGGAAGGACACCATTGCCAGTTATCACACCATCATCTCCTTTCGTGCCAATGGCTCCTTCGGTACGCTTCGGCTTGCTGAGGGGCAGCACTCCAAGATCGATGACACGGCGGAACGGGTTAAGGTGGATGGCAAGTGGCAGCTTTTGCCACCGGAGGTGGATGGGGACCCGTTGCTCCTCGTCATGACACCGGAAGTGGTGGAAGGGGATACCCCATGGGAGGTGGATGCCCCGGTGACCTACCTTATTGAACGGCTGACCCCAAATCGCATGATGCTTCGATCCCCCACGGGTGAACGACTCTCCTGGGATCGCCTTCGGAGCACCAAGGCTCCGGAAGAGGAGGGGGGGCTTCCCTTGATCCATGTGGCCACAGGGCCTTTGGTTGTGGGGCTTGCCAAGGAACGCCTCAACGAGGAAAACCGTTACCTGTGCGTTCAGATGGAGTTCCTCTTAAGCGATGTGGAGGGGACGTCGTATATTGAAGATGTGCGCCTCGATTCAGGAGAGCCCTCGGGCAGCTATCGGATTCACCCGAGCGTTCGAGAGGCCCTGGTTCTTCATATGAGCCGTCTCAGGCATCGGGATGTACGCAGCCTCAATCGGTTTCAAACGGTTCTGGGTGACTTTAGACGAATTCTTGCGCCTTACCTGGGGGATCGCCTCAAGGATGTGAAGGTGGTGAAGGTCGTGGTGACATCAACCCGGGACGGTGTGGATACGTTTGTGGCAGAATTTACCCCTGAGCCGGTGGAGCCGGAAGAAGCCAAGTCGTAATGAGCCTTGGCCTCCGGCGGCCCTGCCGGGGGCCAAACTTTTGAAAAGTTTGATAAACAGGTTTTAGGATCTGATCACCTGCATAACCCGTGTCGAAAAATCAGATGATTCTGGCTTGATGATTATGTCGTCTCTATTTCCGTGAGCCCCCTGCGGGGCAGACGGAAATAGAGACGGCAACCGGAAAGTTTTCGGGGCTCATTTCAAAAAGCGACCCGCCGGAGGCCTAGCTGAATAGTTACGAATTGTTTTTAGCGGGGACACCGCCTTCGTGCGCTTCGTGGTAGAAATTTCCTCTGTTATTCGGTTTGAAGCCACCGACAATCCGGAATCGATGGGCGGAGAGACGTTTTAGTTTCTCAGGCCCTGTCAGGGGTAAGGTATTTATCCCCTTCTACGGTTATTCCAATTCCGGCCCATCTGGGGTCGCCCATCTTTATTTCAATCCCATCATTGACCTGCTGACGTCCTGAAAGATCATGTACAGGGCATCATCCAGGACCCCGTGAACGCTGTCCGGCGGGGCGGGTCGTTTCATCTCTGTCTTTCGTTCATTCCATTCAGACAACACATCCAGGACCTGTACCTCCCAGAACAGGGAGGCTTTGTGATGAAGCCTCTCTTCGTAGAGGTTCACCCGGTCCACCGTGCGCTGCAGCAGGGGGTTCATGGTGCCGGGGTAGGCTGTGCACATTTCATCCACGACGGTTCTTTGGGTGTGGTCATCCACGCAGGTGACCTGGAGATTGGGGCCGCCAAACATGGCGCTTCTCATGGGGGTGCAGGTGATGTTCAGTTGATTTGTTCGCCAGCTCACCGCATCCGAGACAGCCTGCTCCGCATAGGAGAGGTAATACTGGGCGGTGGTGTTGCAGAGGTACCGCAGGTGGGCTGATGCGGGGACGCTGTTGTTGAAGGCCAGGGTGTGAAGAAGGCTTAAGGTGGAGAGGTGAAGGACGGCCATGGGGGTGAACAGGGGCAGGTGGGTCACCCTCTCTTCGGCGGTGGCCTGGGGGAGGAAAAAAAGAGAGTGGTTGGCCTCAACGCTTTCCAGAACATTGAGCAATCGGGGGGCGAGCTCCGAGATCTCAAGCTCATTTGCGTCTCGCAGTTGGTCTGCAATGGCCGCCAGGGGTTGGGAGAGCTCTGCCAGTTGACGTGACGTATGTTCCTCTTTAATAAGGCCTTTCATCTGTCTTTTTAGAGAATGCCAGAATCCCAGGGATTTGTCGGCAAAGAGAAGATCCGTCAACAGGGGCAGCAGGTCAGGTGCTGTCTCGGTTGGATCCGTTGCGGAGCGGGCCAGCTGTTTTAAAGGCGAGTCTATGGTCATAGGAACTCCCTTGGTTGGGTGGAATGACATGTGTGGGTCGGGTTGGGTGGGATGAATTAAAGGTGTGATACGTTGGGAATTTCTTTTATTTTAAATCGATAATCATTGGGCGGCAAGGGAAATATGGATCTGTTGGGCTTGTGCCTTCCATGGCCAAGGCACGTGACAAAAGCGTGCCTCCGGTGGCGAGGTGCGCCACCTCGGAAGCGGGGTGTAAATTCTCCGCCCCCTCGTTCCTCGGGTACGTCACATTTGCTGACGGGCTACGCCCGTGGATTTCTACCGGTGATTCCGTCTCCTGCCTTCGCGGGAGAGGTGAGAATGGTGGCATTCTTCACGTATTTCATGTTGAGTTGTCACCGTTGAGCCTATGCCTCTAATAGGTAACCTTGTCCGGGTGCGCCGTGCTCCGCCGCGGCTCTTTTTACCGGAAACACGCCATCGCTTGGATTATGCACATGTAAACCATGAACCACTCCCACGATCTCGAAACCCAACGAGTGCTGAGTCTTGACGGATATCGCGTGAATGCCGCGACGGAGCACGGCGCGCCCGAAGAGTCCTGGCTGGCGACAATCTTCTATAGTTACATTGGCCTCTTTTCAACACGGGCTGCCTTATATCACCCTCCACGCGAATGCATTGAAAGTGATCGTATAACGGTACCCTTTACGCATTCGCCATAGGGTTTCCAGGTGCCCCACCTGGCCGCCGGTGGTGGGGGGGCACGCTGACTCGTTGCGAAATCTGTTTTATGGGGCGCAGGTCTGGCAGAGGAGGTTGCCCTTGTTTTCGACCATTTTTGTTTTCATGGTGAGCTCCCCGCAAGTGGCGCAGGCCACCGATGGGGCCAGTTCGGCAAAGGCCGGGGTGGGGATGGCGGCTTCGGTGATTTCGAAAACCTCACTGGCAGGTTTTGAGAGAAGGTCCATGGCCTTCATGATTTTCTGTTGTTTTCGCTCAGCTCCCGTGGCGGTGCCTCCTGCGAATTTGTTTTCCAGCTCATCAAAGAGCTCAGGGGTTTCGCCTGTGTAGGTGTAGGCGGTTTTTCGCGAGAAACGGAAGCCTTTGCCGGCCTTACGGGAGTAGACGGTGTAGACGTTCTTTCCGATGTTGTTGATGGTGAGGTTGCCTTTGCCGGAGGTGGTTCCCAGGAGCACCTGCAGGGCGTCCACGGAGCAGGCGTCGTTTTCGCTGATGGCCACCATCTCTTCATCGTCGCTTCGGGTCTCTTCAAATCGTCGAAGGGATTCCATGGCCACGATGTAGCCGTAGACGAGTCCGGGGCAGAGATGGCCGTGGAAATCGATGCAGGGTTTCAGTGAGTCGGGCAGGGGAAGATGGGCATAGTGAGTGTGGTTCATGGGGACCTCGCATCATGGGTTGGGTGGATGAATGGCCGAGACAGGTGCCCGGGCCTTTGACACTATAGGTGAAGGGTGGCCGGGATGTCAAAACAGGTTCGCGAATGCTCTGAGCTCTCGTTCCTCGGGTACGTCATATTCACGGACGGGCTGCGCCCGTGGACAACAGCTGAGATGACATAAGCTCCTTTGGGTAGCCCGGAGAACGCTTCGTTCTCTTTGTGACTCTAACCTGTGACGTAAACCGCGAAGAATCAAAAAACAAACGTAACTGTTCAGCTATGCCTCCGGCGGTCCTGTCGGGGGGGCAAACGTGTGTAACGTTTGACAAACAGGTTTTAAAATAATGGTCAGTGGCAGCCCTTGAATCAAAGGCGGAAGTGATTTGCCCCGAGGGACGAGGGGTAAAGCGCATCCGCTACTCGCTTTCAAGGTGGCACACCTTGCCGCCGGAGGCATTTTTTTATCAACGTGCATGCGGTTGTTCCGGGAAAAGGGGTTGACAGTTTGGGGTGGGGGACTTTATAAATGCTTCAGGAGGTGCAGTATTGATAAAGTCTGAGTCAAAACACCAATTCGGGAGTAAGTTACGGGCGGTACGGGAACGCCGGGGCATCACCTTAAAGCAGGTGGCCGGAAAGGCCGGGGTGAGTGAAAGCCTTGTGTCCCAGATCGAGCGCAACAAGGTCTCTCCATCCATCGATACCCTTCTTTCCATTGCGGACGTGCTGGGGATCGACTACGAGTACCTCTTCAGCGACTATCGCAAAAAAGGGACGGTTGAGATCGTCCGGGCCTCGGAGCGAAGCGTGACAAGGGATGGCCTGGTGACCATGAGTCGCCTCTCCGTCCGGGAAGAGATTCCGGGGGAGCACTCCGTTGACGCCTTCATGCTGGAGGTGGCCGTGGGGGGCGAAAAGGGCGACCTGGAGTACGGCCATGCCGGCCGTGAGTTCGGGGTCATCCTGGAAGGGGAAGCCGAGCTTCTCTTCGGGGACGATGTGTACACCCTTTATAAAGGGGACACGGTCTCCTTTGCATCGCGGATACCGCATATTTTAAAGAACCGGGGTGAGTCCGCACTGAAAGCGGTGTGGGTTGTTTCACCGCCCCGTCAGTCATCGCACAAATAATCCGTTTGGGTAACTATGAAGCCATGCCTTCTATGGTCAAAGTGCTTGGTAAAAGCGTGCCTCCGGCGGCAAGGTGTGCCACCTTTAAAGCAGGTTGCGAATGCGATTTGCCCCTCGTCCCTTGGGGGAAATCACATTCGCCTTTGATTGTAGTGTAAGCTTGAAATTATGCACAAAGACTGTTTGTCAAACTTTTCAAAAGTTTGGCTCCCGGCAGGGCCGCCGGAGGCAACATTGGGCTGAGTAGTTACACTGTTTGTATGAATCACACATTGTTGTATGTCACCATGGCTTGTTTGAACTTTTTGCGAGTCCATCGCAGATAAACCAGACATCTTCTGGAGGAGATATGGGAAAGACAATCGCGGAAAAAATTTTTGAATCGCATCTTGTGGACAATCCGTCCGGCGACATCCAGGTGATTCGACTGGATGCGGTTTTCTGTCACGAAATCACCACACCTGTGGCCATCACCGACCTTGAAGCTCGCGGCATGGACCGTGTGTTTGATCCCTCAAAGATCAAGGCGGTCATCGACCATGTGACCCCTGCCAAGGATTCCAAGACAGCCATGCAGGGCAAGATCATTCGTGAGTGGGCCCTTCGCCAGGGTATCATCGATTTCTTTGATATCGGTGACAACGGCGTCTGCCATGCCCTCTTCCCTGAGAAGGGATTTGTGCGTCCCGGTTACACCATTATCATGGGCGACTCTCACACTTGCACCCACGGTGCCTTCGGCGCTTTTGCCGCAGGTGTCGGCACCACGGACCTCGAGGTGGGTATCTTAAAAGGGGTGTGTGCTTTTCACGCCCCCAAGACCATGAAGGTCGTCATCACCGGCGAACTTGCCGAAGGGGTCTACTCCAAGGACGTGATCCTGGACGTTATCGGCAAGCTGGGTGTGAACGGTGCCACCAACCGCGTCATCGAGTTCACCGGCCCGGTTGTGGATGCCATGAGCATGGAAGCCCGAATGACCCTGTGCAACATGGCCATTGAGGCGGGCGGTACCTGTGGTATCTGCGCACCGGACATGACCACCGTTGAGTACCTCTGGCCCTTCATTCAGGATGAGTTCTCATCCAAAGAGGCGGCCCTTGAAGCCTACAGCGCCTTTACCCCCGATGCCGACGCCGAGTATGCCGAAGAGGTGGCGGTGGATGTCGCAGGTCTCGTGCCCATGGCCACCTTCGGGTACAAGCCTGACCAGGTGAAGCCCATTGCCGAGCTTGAGGGTGAAAAGGTCGACCAGGTCTATATCGGTTCCTGCACCAACGGTCGCATTGAGGACCTTCGTGTGGCGGCCGAGGTGTTGCGCGGCAAGCATATCCATGAGAGCGTGCGTGGCGTGGTGTCGCCTGCCACCCCCGCCATCTACAAGATGGCCCTGAAAGAGGGGATTATCGAGATCTTCATGGACGCAGGCTTCTGCGTTACCAACCCCACCTGCGGGGCGTGCCTCGGCATGAGCAACGGGGTACTCGCGGACGGTGAGGTGTGTGCCTCCACCACCAACCGCAACTTTAACGGGCGCATGGGCAAGGGAGGGATGGTTCATCTCATGAGCCCTGCCTCAGCTGCGGCAACGGCCCTTACCGGTGTTATCACCAACTCACACATCTTTACGGGAGGGGAGTAAGCCATGAAATCATTCAGCGGAAAAGTCCTGTTTCTGGACCGATCTGATATCAATACCGACGAAATCATTCCGGCACGCTACTTGACTGAGATCACCAAGGAAGCGCTGAAGCCTTACCTGCTGGAAGATCTTGAGATGGCCGGGTTTGCCCCTGAAAAGGACATCGAACCCTCCGGCGCTGTGCTGACACGGGCCAACTTCGGTTGCGGCTCTTCCCGTGAGCATGCCCCCTGGGCCTTTGAGGTCAATGACATCAATATTGTCATCGGAGAGAGTTTTGCCCGTATCTTCAAGCAGAACATGTTCAACTGCGGGATGATGGCCGTGGAGCTCTCCTCAGAGGTTCTGGACGACCTTATGGCCCGTTTCTCCGGCAAGGAGACCGAGCTTGTCACGGACCTTGAGAAAGGGACCTTCAGCTTTACGGCAGCCGGTGAGACCCTTGAGGTGCCTTTTGAGATCTCCGACTTTGACCGTGCCCTGGTGGAAGCCGGCGGCTGGGTCGGGTACGCGGACAAGCATTACTAAAAAGTAAGTTGAAGCATCCATCGGGTAGGATGGGTTGAACAAAGCAAGGGGCTTGCTGTCCACAGGGCGGCCGGCCCCTTTTGTTTGCTGCAAAAAGGTGGTATGGTCACAACTTGCCGGAATTCGGCTCCGGATGAGCCAAACGCCTTGTTATGACAGAGTATAGGCGTCGTGTTGCCCGCTTTCATGCGCTGTGCGGGATTGCTTCCGGCCTTTTTTCCATGCGCATCATCATGACAACAGATCACGAGATACTCCATGAAACGATTTGAAGAGCTCTTTGAAGAGCTGAAGAAGAAGGTGGCTGCCGATGATCCCGACTCCGGGACCGTCAAGGCGATTCGTGCCGGAAAGCACGCCATCGGCAAAAAAGTACTGGAAGAGGCCGGTGAGGTCTGGATGGCTGCCGAATATGAAGGCAAAGAGAAGACCGCCGAAGAGATTTCCCAGCTTCTCTACCATCTCCAGGTGATGATGATTGCCTGTGATCTGGAACTGGACGATATCTATAAATACCTGTGATGGCCGACGCTGTCGGAATCGTTTGGAGGCTTCATGCGAAGGCCCTGACGGTTCCGGCTGTATTTTGTGAGGCGCATCAACCTGTAGAGTAAGGAAAGTCGTTAGATGCTGAAAATAGCAATTCCCAACAAAGGGTCCCTCTCTGAAGAGGCCCGGGCTCTTATTTCTGAAGCCGGCTACAATTGCAAGCGATACAGCCGTGAACTGAAAGTAACCGACGTTGCAAACCAGGTGGAGTTTATCTTTCTGCGCCCCCGTGATATTGCGGTGTACGTGCAAAGCGGGATCATCGATCTGGGCATTACCGGTCGTGACCTGGCCATGGACAGCGACTCCGAGGTGGATGAGCTGCTTCCCTTAGGATTCGGGCGTTCCAGCTTCTGCTACGCGGTGCCCGAAGAGAGCCTGCTGACCCCTGAGGGGTTCAAGGGCAAGCGCATTGCCACTTCGTATCCCGGCATTGTGGGCCGAGACCTGAAGAACCGCAACATCGATGCAAAGATCATCAAGTTGGACGGCGCCATTGAAATCTCCATCAACCTGGGGGTGGCCGATGCCATCGCCGACGTGGTCCAGACGGGTCGCACCATGGTTGAGGCGGGGCTTCGCATCAGCGGTGAGCCCATCATGGTCTCCGAAGGCATTCTGGCGACCCGAAAAGGGCGCGCGGAACACCTGAGTGCCCCTGAACAGGTGTTCATCGAGCGACTCAAAGGGATTGTGGTTGCACGGGAATACGTGATGGTGGAGTACGATGTGGCCGGTGATTCCCTGGAAACGGCCTGCGCTGTGACCCCGGGTATTGAGGCGCCCACCGTGGCACCTCTGCGGCGAGAGGGATGGTTTGCCGTGAAGGCCATGGCCCGCAAAAAGGAACTGAACACCATTATGGATCGCCTGGCCGACGTTGGGGCCAAGGGGATCATTGTGACAGATATCCGTACCTGCAGGCTTTAACAGCGCAGGTGGAACCTATCGTGGTGGTTGCTCATGGGTGGTGGGGGCCTGGGCACGATTCCCATGAATATGCAAACAGGACGTGAGACATGGTCTTTATTTCAACAATGCTGGCTCTCCTCATGGCGTATCATTTCGGACGTCAGGGCCTGATTTACGGGTTTGTGCTCGGTATCTCCATGGAGGTGGTGAATTTAATTGTCTCCGCCAGAATGACACGGAAGGCCGAGGAGAACACAAAATCCCGATACATGGGGCTTTTGGAGAAGAAGAAAGAGCGGGAAAAGCTTCTCGAAGAGCGGTGTGAGTCCCTTGCTCGGGAGATCGATACCCTGGACCGTCAGGTCAAAGAGCTGGAAGAGAAGACCAACGGGTACATGCACCAGGTCACCGAGAGCGAGAAGGTGATCGAAAAGCTGCGCTACGAAAATGAGAAGCAGGCCCGCCTCATTGACGCCGCAGGCAACAGGTTGCCATGATCATTCCACGGGTTCTTTCCATTGCAGGCTCCGACAGCTGCGGTGGCGCCGGTATTCAAGCCGACCTGAAAACCCTGGCGTCCCTGGGGTGTCATGGCATGACGGCCGTAACGGCGGTGACGGCCCAGAACACCCAAGGGGTGATCCGGGTGATGCCGGTGGCCCCTGACATGGTCAGGGCTCAGGCTGAGGCGGTCCTGTCCGATATCGGGGTGGATGCCGTGAAGATCGGCATGTTGGCCACCCCTGAAAATGCGGAAGTGGTGGGGGCGCTCCTCGCCTCCCTTGACGGTGTGCCGAGGGTTTTGGATCCGGTCATGGCCGCCCAGAGCGGTGATGGTCTCAACGCATCGAGTACGGCGGAAGCCCTGGTGCACCATGTGATGCCGAATGTGACCCTGATGACGCCGAATATTCCCGAAGCGGAGAGGTTGACCGGCCTGTCGGTCACCTCTTTGGACGGGATGGAAGAGGCCGCACGCAGGCTTGTTGCCATGGGGTGTGCCAATGTCCTTCTCAAAGGGGGGCATTTTTCAGGGGACGCATGCCCGGACCTTCTCCTTGAAGGGGCCACCGGGCGTGTCACATGTTTTACTGCTCCCCGCATCGACACCCGTAACAACCATGGTACCGGGTGCACCCTGGCATCGGCCCTGGCCGCGTTTCTCGCTCGGGGTTATTCCCTCCC
>Ga0193953_1000688_pt1 | contig 17265 bp, 14 predicted proteins | sample BB_4_MG_FD_140325 | JGI IMG/M metagenome (GOLD analysis project Ga0193953, IMG submission 140325) | Microbial mat bacterial communities from the Broadkill River, Lewes, Delaware, United States - BB_4_MG | ecosystem: Environmental > Aquatic > Freshwater > River > Microbial mats | place: USA... | reverse complement strand
TGGTTGGAAGGCCCTGCCGGATATGCGCGTTTACAACGCTGTCGATGAAGCCGTTCTGGATGGCCTTGATCAGGCGTTGGAAAACACATTTATCTATGCTGACGATGGCGGGCTCGATATGTCAGAGGGGCTTGTAGTAGGCCGCGCACACCCGGCATCCAGAACCTTCTCAAGGGACCAGATTTATGAGCTTCAAAAAGGGGCTAACCTTGATACCGGGTTCTTTTCAGAGGACAGGCTAGAAGATCGGTTACGCGCCCGGTTCTATCAGGACGGGCCGAGACAGCGCGGCGACACCCCGCCAACAGCTTCACAATGGATTGATGAACGGCGCAGGGTTCAGCAACGCATTGGAAAACCTTCTGCCCCTTTGTGGACTGAATTTTTCCTGCCGTTTATCCAGAGGGTCGAATTTATCGGATTGCAGCTTGGAAAGTTTGATGGACCGCTGACTCACAACGGCGATGTTATTTCCGTGAAACTGGTTTCTCCACTGCAAAAAGCCCAAAATCAGGACAAGGTTATGGTTTCAAGATCAAACCTTGAGCTCGGGGCGGGCGTGTTTGCGGAAGGCTTCGGGGAAGCAATCGACATTCACAGCACCTTCAAAAACATTGTTGAAGCGTCAGGCGACGAACTGACTGTAATCAGAAAGGAAGAGACTCAGAATGAACCACCTACCGCGCCGCCTCAGTGAACCCGGACCTCTAATGAGCTATATCAACATGCTGGAACAAATCGGGATGCGTGACGAAGCCCGTATCGCTGTTGATGCTGTTCGTTCTGTTTTGGGCAGTAAAGAGGGGGCTATCCTATTGGAACTATTGGAAAAGGCCATTTTGGAACGCAGCATTCCGATTTCATCAGACCCCCGTGCATTGGACGCGAACAACGCTCAGAGTTTCATACCTCTCGATCTTAGGAGGATCTTGAGCGATGAATTTGATGACAAACCTGACAAAATTCCGACCAATGAGGGCGCCAGAGGAAGAGGGCGGCCAAGGGGGCGCAGCACCTGATACAGGCGCTGCACCTGATACAGGCGCAGACGGGCAAGGCCCGGACTACTCGTTTATGCCCGAACAATTCCGGGGCGATGATGGACCGGACCTTGCCGGCTTTGCAGCCCATTACCAAGAAATGGAAGCCGCACAGGCTATTGCGGCCGAGGCCAAAGGCGATGTTCCAGAGGACGCGAGCGGATACGAATACGCTCTCACTGAGGATTTCAATTTTGGTGAAATTGAACTGCCAGAAGATTTCTCAGTTGAACTGAATGTAGAAGACCCAGCATTCGCCCCCCTATTCGAAGAACTTGGCGGCATTATGCACAAGCACGGGCTTCCAAAGGGCGCATCAGGCGAACTTCTTGGCGTTCTGGCAAAATACAAGGCCACAGAATTCTCGCAGTCGATGACTGCGGCACAGGCTGAAATGACCTCTCTTGGCACTGCCGCGAAATCTCGCATTGCCAATATCGAACGCACCCTTGAATCACGTCTGCCCCCTGAAATGGCCGTGGCGCTGAAAGACGCAACCAGAACGGCGGATGGGGTCAAGGCGCTTGAAAAGCTGCTCGCACCAAGAGCGTTGTCGAACCCATTGCCAACGCCACTCGAAGAACCGGAAGCAAACCCGCTTGCCGCTCGCTACCCAAGCTCAGCATCGTAAGGAGAAAATATGACGACGCTTACACAAACCCACCTTTCACTGGTCGATGACCTGAAACGGGCGGGCAAAACAGGGGCATATACAATCATTGAAATGCTCAATGATACGTCCCAGGATATTTTGACCGACTTCATGTATATGGAATGCAACAATGGGACCAAGCATACCCATGCGATCCGCACCGGCTTGCCAGATGTGGCCTGGGGCGCACTGTATGCCGGTATCCCGCAATCCAAATCATCCACACAACAGGTCGAAGACACTACCGGATTTGCAGAGGCCCTTTCATCTGTGGATAAGCGGCTTTTGAAATTGGCAAAAGACGAAGCGTTGTTCCGGGCGTCTGAAAGCCGGCCACATGTTGAGTCAATGGCTCAAGAACTTGTGACCGCTCTGTTCTACCATGACTCGGCTACAAACGCGCGTTTGCCGCGGGGGCTTGGCTCACGGTTCGGATCACTTGCGACCAGCGGTTCTGGAAACCAGATTGTTGACGCCGGCGGAACAGGATCAGACAACACGTCTGTCTGGTTCGCGGAGTGGAGCGATGAGGGCCTGTGCGCTCTCTATCCAGAAGGAACTTCCGGGGGCATCGAGCAGGAAGACAAAGGCGAACAGCGCGTTACAGACGCAAACGGTGATCCATACTTTGTAAAAGAAGAATTGATCTCTGCGCACCTTGGCTTCGCCGTGAAAGATTGGCGCCGGATTTCGCGCGTTGCAAACATTGATATTTCCGCTCTGAAAGCGGGCAACGTGGATATATACAAGTTCCTGCGCAATGCTTATTACAAGTTGCACCAGCGCCGGGTGAGCAAGGTTCGAGATCAAACGGCGACGTCCAACCTTGTGATGTATGCCAATCGTGACATCATCGAAGCCCTGGACGCCGAAGGAACAAACTCTGGTGCGTCTGACAATTTCGCCCGACTTCGCCCGATGGAAATTCAAGGCAAAGAAGTCCTGAGCTATCGGAATATTCCGATCCGTGAAACTGACGCGCTTATCAATTCAGAAGCCCGTGTAATTTAAGGGGGAACACACATGATCCTTGATAAAAATCTCACTCTCTCTGAAAACCAGGCGGTTACGGCAACCGCTCTGTCAGAGAATGTAATCAAACTGCCTGACGCGGGAACCGTATATGGTGAATCCGGGGCTCTGGACCGAAACCTTGGTCCCGGCACGGCAATTCCCGTGCTCATTCAGGTGGTCGAAGATTTCGCCACGCTGACGAGCCTGACAATCACGCTCGAAACGTCTGACAATGCGGATATGTCATCCTCAACGGTTATGGCATCATCCGTCGCTATTGCTGCTGCTGATCTGGTCGCGGGCTACCGCCCCAGCTTCACACGGACATTCCCTGATGGGGTGTTGAAGGACTACGTTGCGGTTCGCTACACGGTAGGCGGTTCAAATGCTACGGCTGGCAAAATGACTGTCGCCATTGGGACGGAGGTAAACACCTAATGGCGACAATTTCTACCAAATCGGCAAAGCCTAAGCCTCAAGAGCAAGTCTTTGCAGACGTGTTTCTGACAGGGGTTGGGACGATCGAAGGCAAGGGGCTTGTTAAATCAGGCCGCCACACGATCAGGGTTGAGGCCTTTTCAAGCGCCTGGATGAAGCCGGCAACGCAGGGTGACGCAAAGAAAATCGCAGCCCACCAGCGAAAAGTTGCGGCCGTGTCAAAGGTGGGCGCAGTCGCGGCCAAGGCTCAGGCCCATGACAACGGACTCTCTGACCGCATCGAATCTCTTGAAAATGATGCGTCCGGTATGGGGGATGCGATCTCCCTGCTTATGGAGCAGGTCAAGGCTCTTGAAGAATTCATGTATAGCCTCACGCCCGATAATGCGGAATCGGATGCGCCAGAAGGGAAAGATCAGGCGCCAGAGCAAAGGAAAGAACCCAGCGAGCAGCAATCCTCCTAAGTGGGAGTTGGGTTCCTTGGAAAGGCGGGTTTCGGCCCGCCTTTTCTATTCGTGCATTTGGAAAAAAGTTCCTGGCGCAGAATATCCGCGCATGGCTACACAATTTTCAATGATCGGCATTATGGATGCCGCACTTCTGGCCCAAGGTCAGGAAAGTATCTCTGTAGAGAACGATGGTTCAATCGAATGGCGGGTTCTGGTCAGTAACTGGCCTCACATTGTTGAGGCAGAGTTAGAGGACGGGAACTATCATTTCACCAAGTCTCAACAGCACCTTGTCACCAGATCAGACGGGAAATTCGGGTTCGATGATGCGTTCCTTGTCCCGGCAGGGGCCTTGCACGTAAGGCGACTGTGGGTTGTCGAAAGCGATCAGCGGGTTGAAATCGAATGGGTTCAGGACGGGACGCATGTTCATGTGAACAGCCCCGGTGGCTGCTATATCGAATATATTTCGGTTGCGAGTGAACACCTTTGGTCGGCCAATTTCACGATGGGCGTTCAGAAAAAACTCGAAGCCCTGATACTTCGCTCAATCAAAGAAGAATTCAGCGAAGCCTCACACGTTGAAAATGATGCAGAGGAATATTTCCAACGCGCCAGAACACACTCTTCGAAAGCCAGAACGCCCCAGAAAATGTATAAAAAGGGCCGTATAGCGAGCGCGAGGAACAGACGTGGCTAGGTTCAAAAAAACTATCATGCAGCGCAGCTTTACCTTCATGGAAATCAGAGAGGACTTCCTTGAAGGTGATGATCTTGAGGTTCGGCAGCAATCTGTCAGGGCGGCAAGGAATATGAAGTCATTGCCTACAAGGGCAACAGAATCCCGGCCCGGAACATTCTACGTCAGGACGCTGACTGACGCCGATGACATTATCGAAATCAGGCCTAAGACGGGTTTGAAGTTTGGCTTGATTATTAACGACAACTCTTTCCAGATTTGCGACCCCGCAGGGCTTATTGTCCACACTGAAAACTCTGTCCCTTGGTCAGAGGCCGCAGGTGTCTGGGCGCAGAATTTCCGCGAGAAAACAGTCATTGGTGGCGCTGGGTTTCTGCGTGAGCTTGACTACAATGATGATGGCGGTTGGGACTTCACGGAATATCAGTTTGCTGACGCATCCGGGGGCGAGATTGCGCAAGCCTATTGGGCTTTCGAAAAGGACCATTCAATTCAACCTTCCGCAAAAAACGGCACAATCACAGTCACCGCGACTAAGCCCCTTTGGACAGCCGACTATGTTGGTCTGAGGATCCGGTATGGGATGCGCGAGATTCAGGTGACTGAGTTTTTGAGCTCAACAGCCTTGCGGGGCAATGTTGTCAATGAACTGCCGCCTAGCTTTTCTGTCGAAGTCGAGGATTCAACAGCCTTTCGTATTGGCGATATTGTTGTTGGCGCCGACACGGACTTTAAGGGTCTCGTGATCAGCATAACGGGGCTAACCCTGCTAGTGGCAACGATTCACTTCTTCGAAGGCCCCTCTGAGGACGAAGAACTTTCAAGCCCGTTCGGATCTTCAAAGGTTGTCGGGGTGCCAACAGAGGTCACACCCCTACCGTCGCCAATATGGGACGAGCCCTTAATGTCAAAGCATAGGGGGTTCCCTCAGTCTGCGGCGGCTGTGTCTGGCCGGTTGGTTCTTATCGACTTCCCCCAAGTCCCAGATTTGGTGGCCCTGTCTTCATCGCGTGGTATTGATGACTTTGATGTTGGCGCAGAAGACGATGATGCGATTATCCGGCAGGTTGGTGATAGTGCCCCAAGGTGGCTTCACGCAATCAACATGGGTGATCTTCTCCTTCTCGCTGACAACGGCGTTTATTATGTCCCGGCTCGGGAAAACGGCGTTATCTCGCCTTCCACATTCAATACCGTGTTTGTGGATGAAATCGGGGCCAGTGAGATAAAGCCCGTCAAAGTGAATGATGGTGTGATTTTCGTTGAAGCCTCTGGCCGCCGTGTTTCCGCGGCAATGCTCGATGGGAACGTGTATCTGAAATGGTCAACGCGGCCGCTGACGACTTTCCACTCGCATCAAATCAACAACCCTAAGCGACTTTGCGGCCCTTCTCTCGGGTCATCCTCTGATGAAAAGTTCATGTTCGTTGTGAATGGTGATGGCACACTTGCTGCCATGTCCTGGCAGGGAAACCTGAAAGATGAAAATATCGGGTTCGCGCCTTGGGATACCAATGGAGAATTCGTGAACGTGTCGCCAATTTTTGACGGGTATTGGGCGATTGTTGACAGGCAGGTCACGGGCGGGACTGTTCGCTTCCTTGAACGGTTCTCGGCAGAGGCCCTTATGGATTGCGCGGTTGAAACACAGGGCCCGTCTGCTGTCGAAAACCTGTCCGTGAATGGCGAAGAACTAGAAGTTAACGGAACACCTCTCGTTGTTAGAACACCTGTTCTCTCGCATCTTCCCGGGGTGACAGTGAGTTACTATGCCAACGGGTTTGACGGTGGGGATCATATCGTAAAATCTGACGGGACAGTTACGGGTGAGCCAGACATTTCCGGGGTTCGGCAGATTGGGATTAACTTTATCGCATCAGTCAAACCGTGGGCTGTCGAGCACGTTGAAAGTAAGCGCGTCGGGATGGTCAGGGTCAGAACCCCAAGGGTGTCAGTTTCTGTCCAGAACACGCTCGGGTTTCAGGCAATACGCAACAGAACCACGACAACGGTTGGCGGTTTTTCATTCGGGGATGACCTTTCATCGCCACCAGAACTGCAAACTAAGGTCTTTAAGTTCTCGGTTCTCGGGAACAGGGATCATCCTGAAATCGAATTTCGGAAAAACAGACCGGGCCCATTCAGGGTTCTGGCAATTGGGCAGGAGGTCCAGGGTTAATGGAAGCTATGATGTTTGCTAAGGCGGCCGCACCTATCGCGCAGGGGATTGCCGGGTTCGGGGCGGCGAAGGGGCAACAGGAACGCGCCGAAATTAACAGCTATATCGGGCGCACCAGAGCCTTGCAGACCGACACCACGGCACGGCAAGGGTTGGAAAGCGAGTTAGGCACACTCAGGGCGGCGATGGGGGCTAATCAGCAACGTCCCGGCGTCGGGACAAATGAAATGGTTCAGGAACTCAGGGCAACGCGATCCAGAGAGAGGCGCATTCAGGTCGGGAACCGGATGGCCGAGTCCGCTGATTGGAGAATGCAGGGGAAAAACGCTGGGGCGGGTGCAACTGGCGCTCTTATTGGCGGTTCATTGAAGGCGGGCCCATCGTTGTTTGACCTTCACCAATATTACAAGGGCTGAAAATGGCAAAACTGAACAAGATTGTTCGCGCAAACCCCGTTTCAAATTTCAGACAGGTCGCACCAGATGGAGGGGCGGCCTTTCGTGGTTTGGCGGATGGCCTTAATTCTGTCTATCAGGAACTGCTCCCCGGCGCGGTAGATGAAATGAAGTCTTTGGGGAAAGAGCATGGCCGCGAAATTGCCAAAAGGCAGATCGGGAACAGCACTCCTTCCGGCTTTGGGTCAGGTGATGATTTTGATTTTTCTCCGTTCGTAGTTGGTGGCGGCACTCGCCCGGACGCAATCACTGGTATGTCATCTGGATTTCGCGGCGGTTTGGCTGCGATGCTTGCCGCAGCGCCTGACGACATTCGTGCAGACGTCAAAATCGGGTCTGGCTACAGGTCGGACGAGGTGCAGGCGAAACTCTGGCAAGACGCCCTTAAAAAATATGGTTCACCGGAAAAGGCCCGTAAATGGGTGGCCCCCCCGGGGCGATCAAAGCACGGAAGCGGTCAGGCGGCAGACCTGAGATATGGGAGTGACAAAACCCGCAAGTGGTTCCATGACAACGCCCCATCATTCGGGATGCATTTCCCTTTATCAAATGAGCCTTGGCATATCGAAGAGGCTGGTTCCCGTGGCGGAACGCATGAACCGGCGATTGTTCGGACGTCTGAGGGGGCTTTGGAAGCCCGTCGCTACTCCCCATACTCAGGGCCAGCCCTACGCGCTCACAACGCTGCGGCCGGCGTAGCCTATCAAGCTGAAATGATGGAACGCGGGTCGGTCGATTTGATGCAAATGTCTAATGAGTTTCTGCTTGATCCAGATGGGTTCTGGCAGGCTGGCAAGGAATACGTCAACAGCATTGTTGAAGGTGCCCCTGATCACCTCAAATCAGACCTGCGCGACGTCCTTGAAGGCGAGGTAACGCGGCGTCAGATGGGCATCATGGAAGACAAGCAAAAGGACACCAGAGCCAGAGCTAACAATTCCTCAAAGGCCCTTGTGGACAGGTGGTCAAATGAATACGCGGAAGCCATAGCCTCTGGGAACGCAGAGGAGGCCGAGGCTGTGCGCGTGAGACTTGATAGCATTCTGCAAGCTCGTGAGGCGCTTCCCGGTGTGGCATGGACAGAGGAGCAATCTGCCAATGTGTTTCTCAAAGCACAAAGGGATGCTGAAAGTCTCGTTTCAGGCAGAGCCACGGCGACGTCAAACGGCCACAAAAATCAACTCAAACTTATCATAAAGGCGGCCAAGAACGGGCGCCACGCAGAGGATGAAAGCATACTGCTTGATCCGTCCGTCCAAGCGACGAACCCAGAACTGGCGCGAGAGGCCGAAGCCCATGTCGCCCTTAGAGATAACCTGCCAGAATTTCTGAAAATGACCCCGGATGAACAGGCCGCAGCCTTGGCATCTATGGCCGAAGCGGGCGTTCGGGAAGAATGGGAAGTTGATATTCTCAAAGCTGCCCAAACTGCCGCGAAAGAGAACAGAAAGGCTTGGGGCGAGGATCCGATAAAACACGCGGGCGATGTTCTTTCAGATGAAAACCCGCCCCCGCCAATATCTGACTTATCGTCTGGCGATGAAGAGAAGTTTATCGACGCTCTTGCGAAACGCCGTGAGTATGGGAATGATCTTGTCAAAGATGGCTACATCAAATCCCCGTCATACCTGAGCAAAGAAGAGGCCGAGTCAATTGCCTTGGCGATGGGGAAGGGAACACCTACTGAAATCCGCGCGGCGATGGCCGCCGCAATCGTGGCCGGGTTTGGCCCTGATGCTGTCAGAGTGTTTGAAGAAATTGACGGTGATGACCTGGCGATGATTGCGGGAAAGCGGTCTGCTCTTGGTGGTGACGCGAAGACCGCAGAGGAAATGTTCAGGGGACAACAGATGCTTGACGAAGGGCTGGTTGAAATGCCCAAAAAGTCGGATCGGATTGAACATTTCAGTGCGGGCGTATCAGCGGCTCTTTCAGGCGTTCCAAATGAACTGGCTGCCAGAAAGGAGATTATGATCGGGGCAACGGCTATCTATGCCGCAAGAGCTCAGGGTATTGACCCAAAGTCAGACGCCGCAAAAATTCTCATGGAAGAATCCATTCAAAGCGTTCTTGGTCAGACAAAATCCAAAAACGGCGATATTCTCGGCGGTTCACAGGAGGTTATGGGGCACAGCGTCCTGTTACCAATGGGCGTGTCAGGAAAAGACGCTGATTTGGCTGTATCAATGGCTATGGGAGGCACACGCAACGGTGGTGGCTTTTTCGGGGGGCTTAGCAATCTCGGGGCGGCTCTGTCTGGGAATGAAGTTTATACTGGCCTTGATGTTGATGCTTGGGAAAAGGCTGCTGTTCACGGCGGCACCCCCATGTTCAACGGGAAACCAATCCCTGAAAATTACGTTGAGTCCGGCGCAATCAAACTCGTGCCCGCAGGCGGAAATCTTTACCGAATGGAACTCGTTTCCGGTAGCGGAACCGCGGCGAACGTCACAGACGGAAATGGCGACGTCTTTTTCTTTGATCTTCAAAAGCTAATGGAGGCAAATGAGTGACATATTTCCTGAACGCTCCGGCGGCCCCGCCAAAAATTAAGGGGGGCAACCCTGACATTGACCTTGTTGGACTTTCTGGCGGCCTTGGTGCCGCCTTCACTGTTTCTTCGGTGGAAAATGACGCGAATTTCAAAGCACACAGAGAATTCAGAAAGTCAGAGGATGACGTAGCCTATCGTGCGGCAGAGAGGCTTGGGATTGATGCAATCGTAAGCAAGGGTGAAGGCATTGGGGCATACGATCATATCCGAAAAGCGCCAAATTCAATTGAAGAGGCATTCCATTCAGAAGGCTATGCGATGACAGAGCGGGTCATGGAAATGGCCCGTGCGTCGGCCCAATCCGATCCTGATGCATGGGCTGATATTGATCTGTCAGAGGAAGGAATGTTCAACACGGCGACTGAGCGCATGAAGGCAGAGCATGAAGACGCTGTGCAGACGCTCGAAATGATGCCTTGGGGGCAGGGGGTATCTGGGTTTGTAGGCGGGATGGCGGGGATCACTGTAGATGTGAAGAACCTGCCATTCATGCTTCTGGGCGGTGGTCCGGGGTCTATCTTCCGAGTTATGGGGCGTGAGGCTATGATAAACACGGCCGCAGAGGCTGCATTTCTTCCTGCGCAATTCAGGATGGCGGAACGTCTGGATATTCCAGAGCCAAACGTGGCGACTCAACTTTCTATGGCGGCGGCTGGTGGCGCGATTATTGGCGGCGCCGTTGATGCAGGAAGGCGTGGAGTGATCCTCTGGAAGGGCCGCAATGCTGTCAGAAACCTACCTGCTGATGTTGATGAAATCGAACTGTCCTCTCTTATTGACCGGGCAGAAGATATTCTTGAAAGCGACACGCCGAACCCAATTGAAAAGATCAATGAGATTGCAAAGGCTTCAAAACCAGAACCCAATGCGGCAACTGACCGTGAGCCTCTAATTCTGCGCGATAGTGACCAGATCACAACAGAAAGCCTACCCCCTGTTGATGGCCGCACAGAGCAACCAAATCCGGCCCAAGACCTGATTGAACTCGCGCAAAATGCTCTTTCAGAAGCTGTCAAAAATGACGCTGTAGGGACAAAACCCCTAATCAATTTTCTGCGAAACTCTCACAGGGCAAAGGGCCTTCCCGGTTCTGGGGGGATCGCTGCTGAAAGTTTGCAGATCCACCCAGACGGGACAATCGGGAAAGAGTTGAAAGCAAGGGGCGTTACCTCTCGGACTGTTCCGGGCCTATTTTCGAAAAAGGGGCGCAAAGATTTGGACAATCTTGTTGCCTCTGAAATGGAAGAAGTCTTTCCGGGGATTATGGACGCCACGGGGACCAAATACGGCGATAACTATCTGGACGGTAACGGCCTCCTTGACTTGATTGTTCGGGACATTGAAGGAGATGCATCTTGGCTCAGAACAAGGAATGACGTCCTTGAGCAAGAACAGGTGCTGAATGACCTTATCGAAGGGAGGACTGCCACCCAGGACTTCACAGAAAACGTCCCGAACCCTGACCCTGACAGCCTGTATATCGACCACAACCAATACTTTTTTGAACAAGCAGAAGACGTTGCAAAAGAACAAATCGCAAATGACGTCTATTGGTGGTTGAGGAAGCGTGGGTATGCTGATGAATTATCAGACGAGCAAATGTCAGAAATCGTTCACGAATTGCAGGCCTATGGCGGCGATGCTGATTATCTGGTAGAAAGGGTTGCCGAACGCGAACTTGACTTCGAACTGTCGCGCCCAAAAATGGAGGAACAGTCCAATGTCGAAATCCCCTGGGATGACCCCATACCCGTCAGAGGAAATGAGCCCGCGGAAGAAATCCCTGTGGGAGAAGTTCGACCAGATACGTCAGGACAAGAAACACCCGGAAGACGGGCGGCGGAACGCGGCCAAGATGATGCGGCTGATCGCGGCCCCCTATCTGAGCAAACCGGGGCAGGCGAACAAACCCTAATTGATGGTGTTGCGCCAATAACTCAGCGCGACAGGCTAAACGCTGCGCAAAACGCGCCAATGCGCGGGGGGAACGCAGAGCCTGATATAGGGCTCTTTGATACTGGCGCACGGGATCAGCGAGACATGTTCTCTGACCCGGCGTCACCGGAAACACAAAAATTTCAAGACACCGTTGCAGAAGATATGAAGGTGGAAATCGTTTCTGATGGCGATTTTACAGTCGATTTAGGCGACGGGTTGGGTGAGCGAAAAGCCTCAGAGGTTTTTGAAGAACTCGATGCCGATCAGAACTTTGTTGAAATTGCGGACCAGTGTGGGAGACCAAAAGCATGAGTTTCTTTGATTGTATGAATGTGGCTATTGGCGCGAATGAGGCTGACCGGGCTCGGGGGGAACGTGCGCAACGTATGTGGAAAGAAATCTCAGACCGATACGAGCGTGATGGGTATTCTCGGCACAACGCAGAGGCAATGGCCGGGGATGATGTGAAAGAAGCCTTGAGAAGAGAGTTTGGAGAAAAGCGACATGTTTACTTGTCGCGGATTGCGAACAACCGAAAACTTCAATTGGGGGTCACGCAAACATCTGACCTTGGGTCGCACCAAACTAAGTCGGTTGAGAATCTGGACTATAAGGCGAGAGGACTTGTGAGGAGATTTAACGGCCGATTGTCCGCGTTCCTGAAAGAACACCACAGGGACATTCTAGGGAGAGTGAAGAAGCCGGCGCAGATGAAAAACATTGTGCGTGAGCTTCACGGTGAATCAACTGGCGATGCTGCGGCCCTGGCGCTTGCCGAAGGCGTCCGTGAGGCCCTGGAAGACATGAGGCTCATGTTCAATGAAGCTGGTGGAATTATTGGGAAACTCGACAATTGGGGACTTCCGCACACTCACAACAGACGCGCGGTAACATTGGCTAAGTTCGATCAGTGGTTCAATGACATTAAGGACGACATAAATTGGTCCAAAATCGAAGATCACATGACAGGTCGCCCATTCCAACCAGACGGTGCCCCGCCACCCTCACTTGAAACGCAGCGCAGATTTCTGGAAGATATTTACAACAATATTTCATACGGGACGGGAAGCCGTGAAGCGGTTTATGGCCGCCCGAAGGGCTCGGCGCTGTATCGTCGCGCTGCGCAAGAGAGAACCTTGCATTTCAAAAATGCTGACGCTTGGATCAAATACAACAAAAAATATGGTTCAGGGGATCCTTACAAGTCTCTGATGGGCCACGTCCATAAAATGTCCCGTGATATTGTTGCTATGCGAGAGTTTGGCCCGAACCCGCACCTTGGAATTGAATACCAACTGCAATTGGCAACGAAGCGAGCCCGAGAAGAGGGGCTTGATCCAAGAAAAATTGAAGGGAACGGGAACTATGCGGTTAAAATGTTCAAGGTGGAAAGTGGTGGCGGGATGCCTGAAACCCTCATGGAAGATTACGTTTCCACATTTATGAGCTCTGCAAGGCATGTGATGACAGCGGCTTTCCTTGACCGGGCAATCCTGGCGTCTGTGTCTGATATGAACACCATGAGGCTTGCGGCGTCATCTGTTGGTATGAACCCAAAGAATGTCCTTAAACGACATGTTGACCTTATGGCGTCGTCAATGTCTCGGGATGAAGCAATGCGGGCCGGGTGGATAGCTGACACACTGGCAGACCCTGGGATCGCTTTGGCGCGGTTTCATGCAGAGGTGCCGCCGGCAGAGGTTGCGGAAAGGCTTTCCAGTGCTTCCATGAGGATTCAAGGCCTTTCAGGCTGGACTGACACTGGACGAATTGCCTTTCAGATGGAAATGGCAGGATATATGGCTTCACAAGCAGGCCTGAAACTCTCAGACGTTGACTCCACCTTGCAAGCCCTGCTCCGCGAAAAAGGCGTTACAGAAGCGGATTGGGCGGCATTCACAAATGCTGAACACCTGTTCACCGCAGGAAATGGCGCGACATTTGCAAGCCCGATGTATTGGAGGGAGACAACCGACCTTCCCGCCAGTGCGGCCGATGATATTTTCTTCAAAATGCAGTCGATGGTGGAAGAACAGACAGAATTTGCGGTTCCGACTCAGAGCCTGCTTGCCAGAGGATATGTTGACCCGGCAGGCCGCGACCTCTCCCCGGGGTCCATTCCATATGAGGTGATGAAGTCTGGCCTGATGTTCAAATCGTTCTCGATGACCTTCACGGTAAACCAGATCAGGCGCATTTCTGCGCAGCCGACGATTGGCGGAAAAATTGGGTATGGCTTAAACCTTGTGGCCGGGGCAACGATCATGGGCGCGGTCTCTTTGCAGTTAGCAGAGATTATTAAAGGTAACGACCCGATGGCTATGGATGACGTGTCCTTCTGGCCCAAAGCTACCTTAAAGGGCGGAGGGTTTGGCATTATTGGCGATCTCGTGAATACCGGGCAATCGTCATGGGGCGGAGGGTTTGGCGAGTATGTTGCTGGCCCTGTTCCTCAAGCGATTGGCGATACATGGGATATGACCTTCAAGAATGCCTACCAGTTCGCCACGGGTGAAGAAACTGACCTTGCAAAAGAGATCGCAACTGTTGGTAAGCGTTACATGCCAATGGCGCAGACCCCCATATTGGGCCCGGCGGTTGACCGCTTGTTGTGGGACCAACTCCAACTGTTCCTTGATCCAGAAAGCGCGGATGCGATGCGTAAGAAGGCACAACGCAGGGAGAATAGGAACGGGAACGGTGAGTGGTGGATGCCGGGGAGCCCCATCCCTTCTCGTGCGCCTGACCTTTCACAGGTCTTGGGTCAGTAGTGCATTGGTGAAAATGGCGGGTGTGGCAATGTTCTGACCGAAGAGAGGGGTTACTATGCCAAATCCAGAAGTTTCAGACCTGCCATCAATGGACGCTTCCGAAGTGTCAGATGATATTCTTATTCCGGTTTATAAAACAGGGGGCGTTGGCGACAGGTCAAAAGGCTGTTCCCGTGAAGACTTCCTGAAAGATGTGGCGCGGGACGATGGGGATCACGATTTCAACGCCAGTGAAATCCAGACCCTGAGCGCGACAACTGGCACAGTTAACCAGCTCACTGTTTTGACAAGTTTGGTTTTCTCTGGTGCGGCAACCGTTGGGTCCGTTCTCATAGGGAACCTGTCGATTACTGTCCCATCAATCGCCGCTGGTTCTGGAAATGTGCAGACTGCCACGCTGACGGGCGCAGAAACGGGCGACTTCCTTTTTGCTTCGCTTACATCAGAATTGCCAGACGGGATCACCATGCAGGCGTGGATTTCAGGGGCTAACACGGTCTCGTTCAAGTTTCACAACAACTCGGGATCCTCATATATCGGCGGGTCATTTACTGCGAATACGCTGATTATCCGGGCCACCTGAAAATAGCCGTGCATTTGGGAAATATTACCTGTCTGTCAATTCTTCTTCATGGCTACATTACCCAATGAACCCCGCACTACGACGATCACTCTGGCGTCTGCAATTGCAGGCCCGTTTGATCTGTCCTTCCGCCTCTTTGATGATGACGCGATCAAGGTCTACCTGAATGGCACCCAGGCAACCAATTTTACTCTGAGCTCGTCCTACACCGATGGATACGACGACAACGCGAGCATTACTTTTGATACGCCCCTTGAAATTGGCGATGTTGTTGTGATTGACAGCGATCTGGTCCCAGAACGTAGCGTGGACTATATCAATGGTGCTGGGCTTGTAGCTCAAATGAATGATGAACTTGCCCGCTTGTGGTCCGTTGTTTCTGACCTGCGCAGAGATACGCACAGAAGCGTCAGGCTGTTCACCGAAATTTCCCCGGCTAATATTGATGCCGGCAAGGCAATTGTTGCGACAGAAAGCGGCATCGAAGCTGGGCCTGACGCTTCGGACATTGCAGAAGCACAAGCGAATGCCCTTGCTGCACAGGCTGCACAGGTTGCCGCAGAGGCCGCGCAAACAGGGGCAGAAGCGGCAGAAAACAGCATTCTGGAAAACAAGGGCTCGTGGTTGACTGCCACTGATTATGAACTTTCAGACATTGTTCAATATGATGGGTCGTCTTACGTTTGTAAGGTCGCACACACGTCAGGTATTTGGGCGACTGACCTTGGGAATACCTATTGGGAAATTTTCGCCGCGAAAGGAACCCCAGGGGCTGGAACAGGCGATATGTTGGGGGCGAACAACCTAAATGATGTGTCAAGCGTGGCAACGTCAAGAGCCAACCTTGGCCTAAGCGACGTTGCCACTCTCAACTTTTCTGGAATGGTATGCTGGTTTGCCTTGAGCACGGCGCCGACAGGTTTTCTTTCTTGTGACGGGTCTGCGGTGTCACGGGTAACATATGCTTCGCTGTTCGCTCGGATCGGCACAGTTCACGGCGCTGGCGACGGGGCGACTACGTTCAACCTTCCTGATTTGCGCGGAGAATTCATCCGGGGGTGGGATGATGGACGTGGGATAGATGCCGGCCGGGTATTCGGCTCGTCCCAATCTGACGAATTCAAAAGCCACACTCACGATATGACATTTGGCGACAGCGGATCCGTGACAGGCCTCATTGACGTGGACGACAACTCTGCGGCCGATGATCCGTCACCCTTTACGCACACAACAGAATCAACAGGTGGGGTCGAGACCAGGCCTCGCAACGTGGCCCTTCTGGCCTGCATCAAAACATAGGAGAAAAAAATGGCTAATGTCACCATCGCCCCAAGCACTGCGGGAAGTGTAGCTCTTTCTGGCGCGGACCACCTTTTCTGGGTTGAACAAGGCATTGTCTCGTTCAGCACTGATGGCGGGACCACATACATTCCGTTTCGGCAGGGCGAGAAGGTTGCGTTCTCAGATGGCCTCACGGTTCATTACCAAGGCGCAGAAGGGAACCGCGGGCTAGAGACAAAATTCCGTCACATGGCGATGTGAGGCGAGAAATGATTTACGCTAAGGGTAAGAATTCCCGCACGAATAATGCCGGCCTACCATTCGGAACTGGTTCTGGTTCGCCTGTTGTGGTTCCGTCAGCACCTGTCGCAGCGGGGGCAATCTCAGATCAGTCATGGGTTGAAGATACGGCAATCACGGCGCTCGATGTATCGGCGGACTTCACCGGCACAGGCATTACATACGCCCTTGCACCGGGGTCTGCGGCTCTGCCTGCGGGGCTTAGCCTGTCATCGGCGGGGATTATCAGCGGCACACCAACAACCGTTGCCGCAAGTGTGGCTATTATTGTGCGTGGCACAAACGGCGGCGGATCGGACGACACCGCATTCGGCATTGCAATCACGGCGGCAGCATCTGGCACCACGCTCGATTTCACGTCCAGCTTGCCTGCGGAAGTCAGTTTCACCCGCGCAGGAACGGCGATGGCCTTCAATTCATCGGGCGTTCTGACCAGCTATGCAGCGGACACCGCGCGGATTGACCACGATCCGGTCTCTCTGGCCTCTCGCGGCCTTCTGGTTGAGGGTTCGGCAACAAATATTGCAGTCAGGTCTGAGGAGCTGGACCACGCGGCATGGATTGCGTCTTCTGTTGTCATTACAGCGAATGATCACACGGCACCGGACGGGACCACGACAGCGGAACTGCTTACCCCAGGCGGCGGGACTACACAGTTTTATCAGAACATCACAGTCACCCCGTCAACGGCATATGTCGCTGGATGGTTTGTCTATGACAGTGAGGGCGGCGGCGCTGGCGATATGCGCGTTTACGACAACTCGAATGGGGCAAACGTGCTTCTGGCTGTTGTCCCAATGTCTGCGGCGTGGACCCGCCCGGACTTCACATTCACCACCCCGGCGGGCTGCACGTCGATCAGGCTACAGCCTGAATACAAGGGCTATAATAACCACTGGGCCTGGGGCCTC
>Ga0193953_1000681_pt1 | contig 17316 bp, 9 predicted proteins | sample BB_4_MG_FD_140325 | JGI IMG/M metagenome (GOLD analysis project Ga0193953, IMG submission 140325) | Microbial mat bacterial communities from the Broadkill River, Lewes, Delaware, United States - BB_4_MG | ecosystem: Environmental > Aquatic > Freshwater > River > Microbial mats | place: USA... | reverse complement strand
TATAAGAAAGATAATTGCTCCTTCACGTAGTAAAAGCTCATCTATCTCCACACAGTAAGATTCATCTACTTTAACATCTAAAAAGCTAAATCCATCAAAACTTTGAGTATCTATATATACAGTTTGATCATTAGTGAATCCATCTTCTTGTATTAGGTGATAATAAAGTAATAAAACAGAAGCCATTGCTTTATTTCCTATATGATAATTACTGTCATCTATCAGCATATATAAAAATTCCGGTAGTCCTGCATAAGTAGTGCAAAAATTTTAATTAAGCCTGAATCATTGGGAGGGCTGGCTTTTTCATAGCACTATATTTTCAGGACTACCAAAATTCCTAACCTGATCTGGCTCCCAGTTTGATTGAGTGCTTATTTTTGAAAAAGGGTGTGGATAACCCAAGTCTGATATCATTTACTATATTTTATAAATAAATGATGAATGATGAATGCGGCTCCGTATCGTATTCTTAAAACTATCTAAACGCTTTAAATTACCTCTTAGCATTTCAACATTAGGAGAATAAACCTCTTCAGCAATCACTAATGCTTGTTGATAATAATCACGAGCAATCTCGACTTGGTTTAGTTGTTGATAAACCACCCCTAAATTATTTAAACGTATTCCTTCTTCTTCTCGATCACCTGTTTCCTGACTGATGATTAAAGCTTTCTGGTGATAATCAATGGCTTTTTCTAGCTCACCTAATTGATAATAAGTATTCCCCAAGTTACTTAAAATAATACCTTCTAGTAGTTGGCCTTCAATTTCTTGAGTGATAACTAAGGCTTGCTGATAATAGTTAAAGGCTCTTGTTGTTTCATTTAAAACAATATAAGCATCCCCCACGCTACATAAATCTCGTACTTCTCCTTCTTGGTCACCAGCCTCTTGACTGATAACTAAGGCTTGCTGATGATAATCAATAGCTTTTTCTACTTGACCTAGTTTTTTATAAGCACTCCCCAAGTTACATAACTCTTGTGATTCTCCTTCCCGATCACCGATTTCCTGATTGATAACTAAAGCTTGTTGGTAGTAGTTGATGGCTTTTTTTACTTGCCCTAATTGATAGTAAATTTCACCTAAGTTATCTAGATGGAATTTTTCTTTTTGTCGGTCACCAATTTCTTGGCTAATGGCTAAAGCTTGGTGATAATAATCAATAGTTTGTTCTGTTTTATCTAATTTTTTATAAGCAACCCCTAAATTAAATAAATAGTGCGCCTCTTCTTGTCGATTACCAATTTCTTGACTAATAGCTAAAGCTTGCTTAAAAAAATCAATGGCTGTTTCTATTTGACCTAAGCTTTTATAAGCACAGCCTAAATTACATAAATACTTTCCTTCCTCTTGTCGATCCCCTATTTCTCGACTAATTGTTAAAGCTTGCTGATAATAATCAACTGTTTTTTCTACTTTACCTAACTTAGTATAAGCTCCCCCCAAGCTGCCTAAATCTTGTATTTCCCCTTGTCGATCTCCAATTTCTTGACTAATGATTAAAGCTTGCTGATGATAATCAATGGCTTTTTCTACTTCACCTAAATCAGCATAAGCACCTCCCAAGTTGCTTAAATCAACGCCCTCCCATTTTCGATTATTGATTTCTTGACTGATCACTAAGGCTTGTTGATGATAATCAATCGCTTTTTCTGTTTCATCTAAATGACTATAAGTAAGCCCCAAATTACCTAAAACTTTCCCTTCTGTGTCACGTTGCTTTGCTGCTTGGGTAGCGGTTAAAGCTAGATTTAATAGATGTTTTCGCTCTTGCCAATAAGCACAAATATCTAAATAATCATCAACAGCCCACATCAGATCAATCACGGCCTGCCACTGTTGCCGCTGGTAAGCTTGCTCAATTAAATACAGTAAATGTGCTTGTTGCGTATCTAGCACAGAATGACCTTGTTGTCCTTTTTCAGTTTCTTCTTCTGCAAATTTTTTGTACCAATTAAGCAAACGTGTAAATAACGGTTCAGATAATGCTATTTGCTCATGGGTGTAAGTATGAATTAGGGCATGATTAAATTCATACTGATCTGTATTGACCTCTATCAAACCAAAATTAATAAGTGATTGAATCGCCTTTTTACTCTGTTCTGCTGAAAGTTCTAATACTTCTTCTAATACCACTAAAGGCACAGGTTTCATTGCTAAACAACCAAAAACTGACAGCATTTTCTGCTCTGTATCGGTTAACTGCGCCACAGTCCGTGTTAAGAATCCTCGTATTGATTGAGGCTGTGGATGCTCTTTTAATTGCTGTAAATAATCACTGGCTGAATCATTAGTTTGGTTTAAATAGTATCCTGCTAATTTTATAGCTAAGGGTAACCTTCCCAGCTCTTCACAAATTTGTATAGCTATTTTTTGGTTATCAAGCTGATCTACTGTCCACTTATTTAATAAGCTCACCACATCCTCTATATTTAAAGGCTGTATCTCCTGCTGGTTTGCCCCTACTTGCGGCGTATCACGTGTAGTGATCAATACACTACAATTGCCTTTTATCTCTAAAATTGACTGAAGATCATTACTATCAATATTCTCTACCCCATCTAAAACAAGTAAAGCTGTTTTTGTATCTAAGGCTTTTTGTGCTACCTGCTGTACAGATTCTCCTTGTTCTTTAGCATGATAAGTATTTGCAATATGTAATAGTACAGACTCAATTGAAGAATTATTATCAAAACTATAAAAGATAATCCCATCAGGAAAATGTTCTGGTGCTTGTGCCTCATCAATCACTAATTGATTCACCAATTCCGCAGCCAATGCCGTTTTTCCTATTCCTTCTGCGCCATATAAGGTTATCACCTTATTTGGCTGTAAATCATTGATAATAGAGCTTAGCTGCTCAGTACGTCCTGTAAAATGTTCTACCTGTGGGGGATATTGTAGTGGAACGGGGAAGGGAGGCTGTGAAAAAGTAGTATTTATAGGCGTGTTATTTATATCACTAGCCTGACATATATAAATGACTATTCTTTTTAATGGTTGACTCACATCGTTCCACTTATATAATTCCTTCTCCCACTGATTATTTTCTACAGCAAAAGATAGCTTGTCATATAAATCAGAAAAAGAGGAAATACCTGTAAATCTTTTTAAAAAACCTCTTCTACCTTTAAGCATGTACGTAATCATTAAGAAATAGGAAGGGATATGCCCCCTATCATATGATTTTTTAAAATACTCAAAGGCTTTTTGATAATCCTGCTCTACAATTTCCCCTTTATCACTATGATAGAGTGTCCCTAGTGTGTAACTGGCTCTAAAATCCCCCTGTTGATCAGCCTCTGATTAAGCCAATATAAAACATGCTCTTTATCTGGAGATGTATTTGTATATTGATAAGAAATAGCTAAATAAACTTGTGCAGCACTGCTCCCCTTTTCTGCTGCCTCTTGAAGTAACACTATCCCTTTTTGCTGCGCGTCTTTATTTATAGAGTCAAGTAATTGATACCCTAAGTAAAATAATGCAAATAAATCTCCATCTTTAATTTTAGCTTCTAAATCAACAACACTCAGCTTTTTATATTCTTGGTAATCTGACATTTATTTATTCCGCTCTTCTGAAAAAAGTGATACTCCCCTTTTTTCATATTATTAATATATTTATTACCATCACTATTCAGCTACGACATTATGATCACCTACCATCATAAAATCCTCCTTGACTTTGTGTCATTACATCAAAACAAATATAAGGAATAAGATCAAGATTTTTAGGGGGGGATATCAAACTGTAGTTATTTATCTTGATTTTAGGAGTGTTTTAAATGAACTAGCTACCGATTTTTAGCTCTTAATTTGCATTTAAGTAGCTAAAAACAAATTTTACTCTAGCTGTATATGTCCTATACTTCTTCCAGCAAATTAAGTTCTAAGTATTACTTACTATCCCCAATAAAAACATTGCATATTTAGAATTATTAACTATAAATATAAAACTCACTTTATATAAAAACCACGCCTAAACTATGATTTACCATATATTTCAACTACACTCTATAAAATAGTCATATGTTTTAAAATATAATAGCAAATAGCTTCATTAGTTAGCCTTACTCTCTATTAATAAGGATGTTAAAAGGGTCTTAGTTTATGCAACAAAAAAGCAGTGTTTTAATCGTTGATGATGAAGATATGGGGCGTGATGCCTTAGAGCTTCTATTAGTACAAGAAGGGTATCAATTATATTTTGCCAGCAGTGGGCAAGAAGCCATTGATAAAGCCAATGAGTATATTCCAGATATTATTTTATTGGATATTATGATGCCTTTAATGGATGGTTATGAAGTATGTAGCCGTTTACGCGCTACTTCACTGCTTGCAGAAGTGCCTATTATTATGGTCACAGCATTAGATGATCGTGAATCGCGTTTGTATGGTATTGAAGTGGGGGCAGATGATTTTGTCACCAAACCCTTTGATCGGACTGAATTACGGACACGTGTACGTACAATTTTGCGTTTAAACCGTTACCGTCGTTTATTAGCAGAACGTAGCCGCTTTGAATGGGTAGTCGAGCAGTCTAATGATGGTTATGTATTGATTAATGATGAAGATTATATTACTTATGCTAACTCAGCAGCCCGTTTATACCTTAATTTACTTAAAGAACTCAATGAAAATGAGCTAGATACCTCTTTTTTAGTACAAGTAAACGAGTTTTATCGATGTGAATCTGAATATGCATGGGAAGCATGGCCAGCCTCTAATGCAGGAAAAGAACCGCGTTACCTTGTTCGCCCAGAAACAGCAGCAGAACCTGCATTATGGTTACAAGTAGAAACCTTGCATATTCCTTCAGATAAAAACCATGAGTACTTAGTTTTATTACGTGATATCAGTGAAAATATGAACTTACAACGCTGTATGTGGAGCTTTCAGACACTCATATCACATAAGTTACGAGCGCCATTAAATGGTTTAGTTTGCCTTAATTTATTACAAGAAACCCCTGATTTGAATACTGAACGCGCCCATTCTATGTTAGATATTGCGGCACAAAGTGCACAGCGATTACGTGATCAGGTATTAGAAATTTTACACTATGTTGATAATATTAAAAACTTTCCTAATCAAGAACGTATACAAATTCAATCTTTAGCAAAGGTGAGTATACGAATAAAGTGGGATTTAGAATTAGAAAATATTACATTAAATATACAACAAGAGTTAAAAAATTATTTCTTACCTTTATCTGCTAGTTCATGGGAACTTATCTTTAGAGAGCTATTTTCTAATGCTCATAAATTCCACCCAAACAACGCCCCTAATATTACATTAACCGTCACAACCCCTCCACATAGTCAAAATTATGTAGATATACATATTTTAGATGATGGGATACATATTAGTAAGGAGGATATTAAACAAGTGTGGACACCTTATTATCAAGGTGAGAAATCATTTACAGGAGAAGTTAAAGGAATGGGCTTAGGTTTATCAATGATTGCCCAGCTGATTTGGGGAGCAGGGGGAAAATGTAGTATATCAAACCGTGTAGAGACATCTGGAGTGGATATCTTATTACAATTGCCAGTTTATACAGAAGCGATTGCAATATAAAAAAATAACCAAAAGGGAAGGGGATAACTTCCCGTTGTCAAAATAAAGTAATGACAACGGGAATATAATGTAAAGTTGTTATACAACTTTATACATTAAAATAGGTGTTACTTAACAAACTCAACACCAATTTCAATATCACCACGTAATGTTTCTAACATGTTATCACGTGCTTCTGTTTCAAAAGCACTTAATTCACCGTAAGATAACACTTCTTCAACACCTTCTGTACCTAATTTTACAGGTTGTGCAAAGAATGTAGCGTGCTCACTGCCGCCATCAACGTAGCTGCATTCTACAATATCTTTTTCACCAGATAATGCACGTACTAAAGATAAACCTAAACGGCAAGCTGCTTGACCCATAGATAATGTTGCACTTCCGCCACCAGCTTTAGCTTCAACAACTTCAGTTCCTGCATTTTGGATACGCTTAGTAAAGGCAGCGATTTCTTCGTCAGTGAATGAAGCCCCTTCAATTTGAGAAAGTAAAGGTAAAATTGTAACACCACTGTGTCCACCAATAACGTTTACATTCACTTCTTTAGGGTTTAAGCCTTTTGCTTCTGCAACAAATGTTTCAGTACGAATAACATCTAATGTTGTCACACCGAATAATTTACGCTTATCGTAAACGCCTGCTTTTTTCAATACTTCCGCAGCAATTGCAACAGTTGTGTTAACTGGGTTAGTAATAATACCAATACATGCTGTTGGGCAAGTTTCTGCACATTTTTCGATTAATGTTTTAACGATACCAGCATTAATGTTGAATAAGTCAGAACGATCCATACCAGGTTTACGTGCAACACCAGCAGAAATTAAAACAACATTAGCACCGTCTAAAGCAAGCCCTAAATCATCACCTGCAAAGCCTTTTACTTCTACATCAGTAGGGATGTGGCTTAAATCAACGGCAACACCAGGTGTGACTGGAGCAACGTCGTATAAAGACAGCTGAGAGCCTGCTGGTAATTCATTTTTTAATAATAAAGACAGGGCTTGACCAATACCACCAGCAGCACCAAGTACAGCAACTTTCATAATTATCTCCGTTATCTTTGGGCTTGTAATTTAAGACAGGTAAAATGTGCAAAATTAAAGTACATTTACCTCAAAAAATCTTAAGTTTCCTTTAAAAACAAAGCTGTTCAACAATTATTTATTGTTTTTTAGTGTTTTATTTCTTGGCAATCAATAGCCTAGTATTGACACGCCTCAACACTGAAACAGCAAATGCTGCTGTATTTTAGCAAAGTTTTATAAAAAATGGGAAAATGATTTTCTATATTTAATATTAACAGGCTTTATAGTTACCATATATATTATATATTTGTTTGTAAAATAAAGGAGATGCAATTATTTATTAGAATGTAAATAAAATAAATCCATATATAAAGCAACCCATAATGCTATTTATCTAAAATAACACTAACTGTTATTGACAATCATTATCATTTGCATTTATACTTTTTGCTATTGAATTAACTTTTTTTCTCTTACCAAGGTTTAAGTTATGTATATTTGTGTATGTAAAGCAGTAACAGATAATCAAATTCGTAAGGCAATTAATGAAGGGGCTTGTACAATGCGTGACTTAAGCCAAGATCTTGGTATTGTCAAGCAATGTGGGAAGTGTGGAAAATGTACCCATAAATTATTAAAAGAAACACTGTCTGATCATGAGACAGAAAATTTAGCTGTTGCAAGTTAATAAGGTGTGCTTTTTACACACCTTAAATCTTATTTATTTTGAATCTAAACGTGTCACACCTTGCCATGTTAAATCAGGTGGGTTATTTTTAAAATTCTCACAACGTTGTAAATAAACCCATGTCGCTTTATCTTCTGGCATCACACTCACTAGCTCAGAGAATAGTTGAAATGCCTCTTCCCATTTCTGTGATTTATACACATCTAAAGCCTTATTATATTTATCTAAACTCTCTAATTTAAGTGAAAGTATATCTTCTGCATCCGCATTAAAGACCTCATACACAGTGATAGGTTCTTCTTTCCCTTTTACTTGAACTGTATCAATTTCACGTACTAAAAATTGTTCTGGGTTGGTAAAATCAGCTAAGGTTGTTGAGGTAATACCAAGGCTAATCCCATACATTTTTGTTAAGCCTTCAATCCGTGAAGCAAGATTTACTGTATCCCCAATCACTGTACTTTCCATACGTGACTCAAAACCAATCGTCCCTAATGTTAAAGGACCTGTATGCACGCCAATCCCAATTGAAATGGCATTTTTACCTTGTGCAATACGATGTGCATTAAAATCTTGTAAAGATGTTTGCATTCCTACCGCTGCATAGACTGCATCATCAGCAGAGGTGTTAGTGATATCAGGGAATAATGCCATGATGGCATCCCCAATATATTTATCAATAAATCCTCGATTATTGGTGATATTAGGACCAATAAATTTCAAATAATCATTTAAGAAAAGGAAGTTTTCTTCAGGGCTCATGGTCTCAGATAAAGTAGTGAAAGAACGAATATCTGCAAATAATACAGACATGGATTCGTGAGATGCATCCCCTAGTTGAATATCTTCGACTTCTGTTTTATCTAAATGGCGTAAAAATTCTGTTGGCACAAAACGCTCAAAAGCAATTGTTTTGTCTTGTATCTTTTGAATATTACGTGTGTTTTCGATTGCTACTGCTGCTTGAGAGGCTAAAGAATAAACAATCTCAATTTGGTTATTTTCAAAGGGTTTCACCAATTGAGTTTTATGATCTAATGGGTTAATTAATTGTAGTACACCCACGGTATTTTTCATCCGATCTAACATCGGGATCACTAATACCTCTTTAACCTGATACCCTGCAAAAATCTGATACATAATTTCTTTATAAACACGATTGTAATGATTATTGTGCAAGGTTTCTTTGCTACGCGCACAATCAGCAACAATACGTTGTTCATCAATATGGATAGGTTGAAGCGTCTCATGTATGACTTCACCAGAGTAGCCCCCCATATGTATCCCTAAAGATTTATTATGGATAATTTCAAAGCGCAAATGCTCATCTTCCAAAATATATAGCGTTCCTGCATCAGCATTTGTTAACCGACATGCTTCTTCAACAACCATCTCTAATAATCGGCTAAAATCTTTTTCTGCAGATAGTGCAGTCCCCACTAATGTTAAAGTATTCACCGTATTGGTTAGCATTAAATCGATTTCTTTTTCACGGGTAATATCACGCATCAAAATGACTGAGCCAATACATTTTGTACCAATATACTTATTATCCCCTTCATCAGATAAAGCATCTTTTTGAATAATCGCTGTTCCTACTGCTTTAGAAATACGTTCATTAATGAGATTAATTTCAGCAGAAAAAATTTCACCTCCCCCTGTTTGAGCTTGATGAACCAGTGTACTAATTTCAGTGTTAAAAACAGTATCACAGGTTTTGCCTATTTTATTTTTTTTCTCAGGAAACATGGCGTGTAAAGCAGGGTTAACACGAATAATTTTCCCTTCCAAGTCTGTTACTAATAAGCCATCAGCCATATTATCAATAATCGCTGTCATATGTGCTAAGGTATTTTGTAGTTTCTTGGTTGCATCTTCAATACGTTGTTCTAGGGTATTAAATAACTCATTTAACTGTTTTGCCATGCCATTAAAAGAAGAGGCTAAAACCCCTAGCTCATCTTTTAAATCCACATCTATTTTATGAGATAAATCTCCCGAGGTCACACGTTTAACCCCATTTAATAATTGTTCTATAGGAATCAAAATACTACGTGCTAATAGAAAACCTAAGATAGAGGCAACAATAATACATAGCAGCATAATAAAAGATAAAGTACTCACCGCTTCGCTATAAGTATCTACATATTTATCTGCCGATACACTGATTCCCAGTACAGCCACTGCTTTATCATCAAGACCAAATAAAGTTTTATATTCTGCTAGTTGAGACCCTTCTTCAATATCACTTTGTTCAAACTGGCTAATAGTATGCATCAGTTTCTCATATATTTTAGGGTTAATCACTGCAACAGCATTATTTTGATTTGTAGAATGAATCGAATTAATTGCAACACCATCATAATAAACAGCAGCGGTCAGCCCTAATAAACTCTCAATTTGTATAATCAGATCATCACTATAATTAAGGTAATAACGTAATAAAACCGCCCCCATCACTTCAGGCGCTTTTTGAGAACGACGATTATTTTTTTTACTACTTTTAAAAATGGGGCTGACTGCGGTGATGGCAATAAACTGATCATTAATTCGTTCTGTTGTCACCATTGATTGGTTTTGAGTTAAAGCGTAATTAATAAGAGGGTGGTGACTATAATCTATATTTTGATGGTCAATATTCGTTTTTTCTAAATCAACATGCCCAATTAAGGTACGCTCTTTATTCACTGCAACAATATTATGTATATGATTTTGTTGTGCATATTCATTTAAATACTTGGGTATTTTATCCCCAACAGTTAAAAATCCCACTAAAATTTGAAACGTACCATCTTGTGCTAATTTATTGGCTGTATCATGGATTAAACTTAATTTATTTTCATAAATAAGCTCTGCAACTTGCATATTTTTACGCATGTTTTCCAATGCTTCTACTTTAATTTTTCCAGAGAAGTAATAAATGGAAAAGACTGTCGTCGCAATAGTCGATATACACGTAATGATAAAAAAAGATAGCAGTAATTTGCTTTTTAATTTTAATGATTTAAACATGATAGCTTCTGTATAGTATTTATTGTTTAATTTATAAAGCTTCTACTACAACACATTTTTTTATTTTAATTTCGTTATAGCTTAATAAACTGTTAAAAATGATACCTTAATTAATAAACGAGAAAAAACATATATTACAGCATGGTTGTCCTGAATAAGTAGTGTAAAAATTTTAACTAAACCTAAATTATTGAGATATTAGCCTCTTAGTAGCACTTTATTTTTAGTACTCCAACACTATTTGACTAATGTATTATCTGTCATTCTCAACATCATCAAGGTATAAATACCACTTGTTAATAGTGTTAATACCCCTAATACAACAATTGCATAATTGTAACCAAACTGGACAATTAAGCCTGCGACTACCAAAGGACCTACTACATTACCAATACGCTCCCAGAAACGAAAAACCCCCATCCCTGTTCCTGCCCCCATATTTTTAACCACATGGGTTTCTGAAATCAGTGCAGCTTGTGAAGATACTGAAAAAGCTTGTGCAATACCTAGCATAATTACGAGGAATAAAATAGCATTGATATCTTGTTGAATACCTAGTATTAGCATTGATACCCCCGTTAAAATACCTCCCGTTAAAACATAGTATTTACGTGCTGCAGGGTTGTGGAAAAATTTACTTAACAAAGGGCCTAAAAAAACAATAGCAATACCATAACACATAATAATACGCCCAATATCAGATTGCAGCGTACCTAAATGTTTTAGGTAAATGGGTACAAAATAGAAAAGAAATCCTACTAATGCAATTTTAGCAGGGATTGCTTGAAAAAGAATAACGGCTGCAAACTCTTTATCTTTTAAGGAAGTAATAATTTCTTTAAAAGGCAAACGTGATGCTTTTGCTTTATGGGGTTGGGGGTGTTTAAAAATGAGGATACCATAAACCAATGCAAGCAATGAAAATAAGGTACTGATTAAAAATACACTATGATAACCAATTCTATCAGCTAACATTGCTCCTACCACAACCCCGACAATATCACCACTAAAAAATGCGGTTAAAAATGCTGCCATCCCCAAACTTCTATTTGCTGTTGAAGTATTATGAATAATAAAGTGTTGGCAAGCGATCAGGACTAAACCAGAGCCAAACCCTGTTAGGGAGCGGTAAACTAGCAAGCTGATAATATCAAAAGAATAAAAGGTTAAGGTGAAGCCAATACTGCTTAAAATAAGTCCTGTAAATAAGGGGGTACGCCAGCCAATATAATCTGTCCAACTTCCTCCTACCAACATACTTAATGCAAAAAATATCATAAATGCTGACATCGGCAAACCTAGCATCATTTCTTGTGATAAACCAAAAAGTGGCTCATATAAAGTATTTACAAATAAAGGGAAGAAAGAGACAGATAAACCAATAGCAAGGAAGAATAAAAATACTAAAGGACGAATATAAGCATAAGGGATTAATTGCTCACGTTCTTTTGAATTTTCGACTTCTGTTTTTAATTCAGGGGGAACTAGATCAATTATGTGGGCAGTACAGTTATATATTAATAATTCAATACGTTGTTGTAATGCAATAATTTTTTCTTGTAATGAGCTACTTTCCTGTTCAGATTTACCTGTACCTGTTAGCTCTGTTAAGCTGCGTGCTTCAAGTTGGCTGATTGTTGCTTGATTAGGGGTTTTTTCTGCAAGACGTTGCTGAATATGTTGCAATCGCTGGATATATACTTCTTTTTCATCTACAGCATTATTCTTGTCATGTGGTGATGAGAGGCTAAGTAATTGCTGAATAAAGTAATTAAATTTACTGGCAACACGTTCCAGCTCTTTAATAAATAAAAATTGACGTGTAGGTAATGTGGTTTGGTTTAAAATGGCATGGTGGATATTACACACCATTTGTCGCAAAGGATCACCAATATTATAAGCAACAAAAAAAGTAAGAAATTCAAATGTTAAGAGGAAAGAAGTTAAAATAACCGTTAGAATATCTAATAATATTTCATGGGTTTTATCTGTGATAACCTGTGGTGTCACACGTAAATTTAAATAGCCAACAGCAGTATCTTTACGTTTAGAATAAAGCGTTAATCGTGTATCTGTATCTTGGCTTGTTAAGCCCATCATATCCAGTTGTACTGCATATTGTTTATTTTGTAGACGTGATAGCTGTGTTTCATCCTCAATACGCCCTACTGAATCATGATCTGCATAATATAAAACATGATGATGTAAATCAGTAATCTCAATAAATTCTAATTCTGGGGTAGCATGAAGAATTTCTTTTAATGTTCCTTCCACTTTAATCAGTTTTTGTAAGGGAATACCTAGGTTTATCACATACTCAATATCAGATTTTAGAAAAGTTCCCATCTTACTGACTTTATCTTGTAGTGATGTGATATAACTTTGTTTAAATAGTTCCACATTTACTTTTGAGTAAATCAATTGCCCAGCAACAATAATTAAAATTGCAATAATGAAGATACGAATACGTAAACTCATTTGTAATAAAGCAGTACGTGATGAACTGGCATAGTGTTTATGCCAAAGTTGTCTCACTAAGCGTAATGATAACCACGCCATATAGATAACCACAAGCAATAAAATAGTTAATAAAAACCAATATAACCATTGATGGCTGTCAATTAAGCTATTTATATGTACAAATAAAGTATCAATAATCCCAATATTTTCAGTAGTTTTTGCTTTTATAGCAATTTCAGGCTTTGCAGTGACTTCAAATTTTGTGGTGACTTCAGGCTTTGCAGTGACTTCAGGTTTTGCGGTGACTTCAGATTTTGCGGTGACTTCAGATTTTGCGGTGACTTCAGATTTTGCGGTGACTTCAGATTTTGCGGTGACTTCAGGCTTTGCGGTGACTTCAGGCTTTGCGGCGACTTCAGGCTTTGCAGTGATTTCAGGTTTTGTGGTGATTTCAGATTTTGCGGCGACTTCAGGTTTTGCAGTGATTTCAGATTTTGCGGCGATTTCAGGTTTTGCAGTGATTTCAGGTTTTGTGGTGACTTCAGGCTTTGCAGTGATTTCAGGTTTTGATGTATCTGTTATTTTATCAACGTTTGTTGTGATATCGTTACTATGATTAGTAGGAAATAAAGAAGGAGGAATACTGATTTTTTGCTGAACTGCTGAGATATTTAAAGGAGCTAAAAATGCGTTAACTTCCTCACAGTTCATTTTTTGCTTTGTATTGCGATAACGATACCATGCACTATGTTGTGCTTGTACAAATTCGGAAGCTATTTTTTTGTAAATAGAAAGCTGTGTTGTTGTAGGGAGGTTTAATGTTGTACGCGCACGTAATGTATTGATATTACATTGTGCAAAAGCTTTTTGATTTAAATGATATAACGCCATCAGCCATTGTTCAGTGTCTCCTTTTTTATCTGCTAGTTTATTAGCAATACGAGACAAGCTATCTCCTGTACGGACTTGATAGCTTTGAAGGTTTACGTGTGACGTATGATTTTCTGCTCCAACATAATGAAAATGAAGCAAAGATAAAAAATAAATAAGAGATAAAAAAATATAGCGCATCACTAATTCGCTCAATGTTCTTGTGTGGGGATAAACGAACTTAACGCAATCAAATGGCTTAATTCATAGCGTGCATTTTGACTCGTTTGTTGTAAACCCTGCAATGTTTTGAGCTCCTCACTCGATAAGGCATCGCTTTTTAACAACTGTTCAATATAGGTTTCAATCTCACACAAAGCATCTTGTGTGGTATTCAAACGTTGGTGTTGTTCCTCAATATGGCGTATTTGCTGTAACACAGTTAATGAATGATTAACAAGTTGATATACATACCATTTTAAGTATTCCACCTCATCTTTACTTTCTTGGATATTAAGGTAACTTTTAGCGGTTAAAGAGCTAAAACGTGAAATATCATATTCACTAATATTAGAATGCCAATACAATAATTCCTCTTGGTTTAATTCTTTTTTCTTCAGTACCTTAGTTAACATTCCAGGGGGCCATGTGAGCATATGGCTAATAGAGAGTATTTCTCGGCGAATAGGTCGCCCAATTAAAAAACTCATCACGAAAACAAGTAGAATTGAACTGACGATCATCAAGATCCATAAAAAACTTAGGTTTTTTAATGCTATTTCTTTTAATTTATTATAAATAATACTACGAGAAAATGATAAATAGATGAATCCTACTCGTTCTTTATTGCGTTTTAAGATAGGAATAAAGGTACGGTAACGTTGATCTACGAGTTCGCTCACTACTTTTTGCTTATTTGTATCATCAATCAACTTATCAGGAAAATAATCTAAATTTTTTCCTTTATTTTTAGCATGTAGATCATGCAAAATTTTACCTTCAGGGTTCACAATACTTACATCAGAGAGTTCTGGTGTATTGGTAAGTACCTCTTTGAGTAATTTATCCATTCCTCTAAAGTTTTTTAATTGCTTACCAAAACGTAACGAGGGTTCTATTTTACGTTTTAGGTTTTTTCCTGCAATTTCATAAGTAGAAACCAGCGAGTTGACATAGATTTTTTCAAAAGAAGCCAAGCTTAAAATAGAGCTTAATACTAAAGCAAAAATTAAGATCACAAGGGTGACGAGAACAATTTTTACCTGAAATTTCATGCTGTCATAAAACCTATGTAAATTTCTTACTATTAATCATGTCATGATTTATTGCTGTAATAGTATACATGATTCTTACCTTCTTAAGTTGCCGCTTAACAAATCAAGTAAATAACATAGTTGTTAAATAGTGTATGTTGTGCATTATTTAATGCAAGGTTAAGCTTTGAATAACTAAAAAGAGGGCAGCTTACTTATGTTATGACAGAACAATCAAAAACTATTCCAGTTTTATTGATATAGCGATTTCTTCTATTTTTAATGCGCTTGGGTTGGAATTTATTCCTTGATACTTCACATCGTCTTCTTTGATTTAGAATGATATTGATTCAGAATTTTAGAGCAAAGGATACAGAATAAGGGAAAATTTTTAATTATTTCAATTGAACAGATTGATATATTTATTCATTGAAGTTACATACTTACCAGAAAATGATGATATTCAACAAATCGTAGCAGCGTTAAAGCCAACGTCACTTGTATCTTTAATACCCACTTCCAACTACCCAAGGGCACGATACAAGAAAAAAAGGGTAAAAAAAAGCGGGGTTCATACCTGTTAAGGCAAGATGGGTGATTGAATGCTCTAATGCATGGGTTGAAAGATGTAAAATTTTGGTAAAAAACTTTGAGTGGTCGCTCTTTAATGCTAATGCAAAACTCAAATTATGCTTTGTCAGGCTACTATTTAAAAGGCTTGCTAAAATTTCTTAGAGATCTCAAATGGGTTCTATAGGAAAAATTAATAAAAAAACCGCCTTAACCAAAAACTCAGTTAGGCGGTTTTTTATCAGTCCAAAAACTCAATTAATATTAAGCTTCTGTGACAGGAATTTTACCAATTTTAGCTTGCCAAATAGCAGGACCTGTTTGGTGTACAGATTCCCCAGTAGAATCTACTGCAACCGTCACAGGCATATCTTTCACTTCAAATTCATGTACTGCTTCCATGCCTAATTCTTCAAAAGCCACCACACGGGCAGATTTAATGGCTTTAGAGACTAAATACGCCGCGCCCCCAACAGCCATTAAATAAACGGCTTTGTGTTTTTGAATCGCTTCAATCGCAACAGGTCCACGCTCAGATTTACCCACCATACCGATGATACCTGTCTTATCAAGCATCATTTCAGTGAATTTATCCATACGGGTTGCAGTAGTAGGGCCAGCAGGTCCAACCACTTCATCACGAACAGGATCAACAGGTCCTACATAGTAAATAAAGCGGTTTGTGAAATCTAAGCCATCAGGTAAAGATTCGCCACGGGCTAACATATCGTTAATACGTTTATGCGCTGCATCACGTCCTGTGAGTAACTTACCACTTAATAAAACACGTTCACCCGGTTTCCATGTTGCCACTTCTTCAGGAGTGATATCATCCATATTCACACGGCGCACATCTTTTGCTGCTTCCCATGTGACGGCTGGCCAATCTTCTAAACGAGGTGGGGTTAAATCTGCCGCACCACTTCCATCTAAAGTAAAATGAGTATGGCGCGTGGCAGCACAGTTAGGAATCATGGCAACAGGTAAAGAGGCTGCATGGGTTGGGTAATCTAAGATTTTCACATCCAATACTGTGGTTAAACCACCTAAACCTTGTGCACCAATACCCAGCGCATTCACTTTTTCATATAATTCTAAACGCAATTCTTCCACACGGTTTTGTGCACCACGGGCTTGCAGTTCTTGAATATCAATGTGTTCCATTAAGGATTGTTTGGCTAATAACATTGCTTTTTCAGCAGTTCCACCAATCCCAATACCTAACATCCCTGGAGGACACCAACCTGCGCCCATTGTTGGGACAGTTTTTAAAACCCAATCGACAATGCTATCACTTGGATTAAGCATCACAAATTTAGTTTTGTTCTCTGAACCGCCGCCTTTAGCCGCCACATTCACTTCAACAGTATCGCCTTCGACTAACTCCATGTGAACAACAGCGGGTGTATTATCACGGGTATTTTTACGTAAACCTGCGGGGTCAGTTAAGATAGAGGCACGTAATTTATTATCAGGGTTGTTATACGCTTGGCGTACCCCTTCATTGACCATATCAGTAATGCTCATGCTGGTTTCAAAGCGCACGCCCATACCGATTTTTAAAATGACCATTGCAATCCCTGTATCTTGACAGATAGGACGGTGTCCTTCTGCACACATACGGGAATTGACTAAAATTTGTGCCATGGCATCTTTAGCCGCAGCGGATTCTTCACGCTCGTATGCCTCTCCTAATGCTTTAATGTAATCAGTGGGGTGATAATAAGATATGAATTGAAAAGCATCAGCAATACTCTGAATGAAATCATCTTCACGAATTATGGTCATAAGCGTTAATCTCTCTTATAGGTGTTATATAAGCGTACCCTGTATTTTACTGTATTTTTAGT